>Ga0224723_1000142_pt1 | contig 47618 bp, 38 predicted proteins | sample Balambano_FR2_Me_FD_161647 | JGI IMG/M metagenome (GOLD analysis project Ga0224723, IMG submission 161647) | Freshwater sediment microbial communities from Lake Towuti, South Sulawesi, Indonesia - Balambano_FR2_MetaG | ecosystem: Environmental > Aquatic > Freshwater > Lake > Sediment | place... | reverse complement strand
CTTTATTTTATTACGTCAAAAGTTAACTTTATCTAACGACCAGTTCGCAATCATTATCCAGCAGACCATAACTACATTTTCTGCTTTAGTTCACTTCCCTGTCCGATCTCCTGTCCGAACCTGAGTACCTCATAGATTGCAACCCAAAGATAATAAAATCGCTTCGATTTCTTGCTCGCTTCTCTCTTGACTTTTGACCTGTATCTGCTCCCAAACAGTACACACGCCTCTGCGGAGTCGTGAATCCTCTTCCAAAATGATAGTAGATAAATTTTGTGCAGTTTGTAAATCACCGATTAGTGCAAAACCTTCAATAAAAACTAACCATTCTGTTGGGTCTTCGGGATTAAGTTCTAATTCAATTGCCTCATTTCCAAGCAATACCACTTGCTGATAATCACCTTGTTGTTGAGCCAATTCTGCTTTGGCAAAATAAAAACACCAACCATGCTCAGGCTCAGGGAAAAATGGCGGAGTAGCAGGCTTGTCTGGATTTGGAATAATTCGAGACAAATCAGATAAATGAATGGCATCCGTCAAAACATTTGGTTCACGAGCATAAATTTCTTTATCACCACGCTTTGGGTCTAGGACTCGTAAACATCCATTTTGTGGCATGTAAATCACAACCACATTTGATGTTGTACTTAGAAATGGTATTGTACGGTATTGATAGAAAATTAGATTTTCTTTTTCAAGAGCAGGAAGAGTAGGTCCGCCAATGCGCTTTTCAGTATAGAGTAAAATAAAATTTAAACCACCACCACGATATTCCTCAGGTGCATACATCCAATTGATGGGAGCTGTAAAAGATAAATCAGTTTCATAATCAATAGGCATTTGGTGGGTGAGTAGAACTGTGTTGGGTTGCAAAGCAGGCATTCGCCAAGCCATTTGCCAATAGATTTCACCCTGCTTTTGCCAATCTCGGCGGAAGATGTTGGCATTGAAAAACTGCTGACCAATTCCCAAAGCAATTAACGCCGAGAAAATAATTAACTTCGTTTTTTGATTCTTGAAGATTAACTCAATGATTCCGATAATAAATAAACTTCCGCCAATCATCATCGAAATCATGAATCTGTCATAAGAAGATTGCAATGTGAGAGGAAGATTTGCCGCTAGTGATGGAAGCCTGCCTAACAAAATTCCAATTAATCCGATAACGATTAATGAAATTGAAAAGGTTTTTTCATTTGATTCGTCTTGTGTAGTACGAATCAAGTATGGGGTTAAGATAATGAATGAAAGAGCAATCAAGCCTAAACTCAAAATGGAAGCGGGAGCAGGGAGCGAGGAAAATGTCAAAACCAGAGATTGAATCCAAATGTAGAATCCAGTTTTCCAAATTGCATCTAATGCTTGGGTCAAAAAGAAAATCAGATTTGGAGATTGTGTGGCAGTGACTTCGTAAGAATTATAGGGACCAAATCGATAATAATAAAAAAGCCAGGCGGCGTTGAGAATCCAAATCAGTAAATAAGGCGAAAATATTTTTAGCGATTTTTTTACACGCTCAAAAAAACTTTCTTGAAAGAAAGAAAGAAGAAAGAGAAAACGCAGACCTTCAATGCCGAAAAAATATTCGGTGGGAAAGATTCCGCAAATTTGTAAGAGCACGGCAATAATTGTGTCGGTGACTTTTTGTGTGCGCAGTGCTTTGAATGTATAACCAAACGAAAGCAGGTAAAAAATAAACGGAATGAGTTCTTGATTGATATGCGTGAGTGCCACCCAATGTTGACTATAGCCAGGAAAAATTAACATAAGCAATGTTGCGATGAAAGCAATATTTTTTTTGTTCGGAAAAATTTGAGTAAACATCCACCATGCAGACATGGCAAGCACAAAACGAATCACGAGCGCGAAAATTTGCCAATACAGCGGAACGGGTGGAATTAAACTGGTGGTGAAATAAAAAATGGGACCAAGAAACGGACGAAACGGCAAAAACGCGGGGACAAACTCCGCAGGACCAAGAAATTTTGCAATCCATGCAAAAGGCAAATCATCCCAATAAAAGCCAGTGAAAGGGAGAAGTAATCCGTAGGCAATGAGGGTGATGGTGGCGAAGATAACTTGTTTTGAACGAAGTACAGACATTGATTAATTATAAGAGAATTATTGATTTTGACTTATCCCATTATTGTTCTGATATTTTCAACTGGCGTTTGGATGACCAAATCACAACCAGGCCAGACAGCATCCACACCCGCCTCTTTCGCGCCTCGAACTGCCTCTGCTATTTGACCTTTATCTCCCTTCCAAATTGTTTCTACGGGATCAAGATTCCCAAACAGCAAAGTATCTTTTAATGCTTCACGCGCCGTGACCAAATCCACAGTCTGGTCAACCGAAATTGCATCCGCACCCGTTTGACTCAATAAATGCAAGCCATTCGTCACATTTCCACACACTGACAAAACAACTGGCTTGGATAATTTTTCAATCAAAGATTTTTCAGCAGGCAAAACAAATTGCTCATACTTGGCTGGACCAATAAACCCAGGTGACCCGCCCATGTCGTGAATCGTGATAAAGTCCGCACCTGCTTTTTTATATTCATTCCCAATCTTTGTAAGAAAGTTTGCAAGATTTAATAAAGCATCCATCACTGCTTGCGGTTCTTTCTTCATTTCAATAAATAAATTCTTGGGGTTACAAATATATAAAAGCAATGTGTATGGACCTGGAATCATCCCCGAAATAACCACATCTTTTCCAATATCTTCTTTCACCAAGCCAATCGCTTCACAAATAATATTTAGTCTATTAGTCGTTAGTCTTTTAGTCTCTAGTCCCCAATTCCCCAATTCTCCAATCCCCAATCTTTCCGCCTCTTTCACACTTTCAACCAATGCTCTTTTCACCTGCGGAAACATGAACTCGCCACCCTCAAAATAATTCAATTCAGCACCGAGCATCTCAGCAGGGGAGCACAAATCCAATGGCAACGTTGCGGACGGCATTCCCGTTAACTTAAACGTACTGCCCGCCGCTTTTGCCATCTTCTTTGCATCTCGATGAATTTCGTGCAAAGATAAACCTTCTTGGTTTAATCCTTCTTCTGTAATATGAATCAACCCGCTAAATGCAGGTTGTTCATTTATCTTTTTACCAGAGATTAAATCAAGAATTTTTTCTCGCATAATTAATCTGCACAAGAAGACTATTAGTATTCCTAATGTACGAGAAAATTTTTTCCCGATTATCCCAAATAATGTGGCTAAGATATTGAATGGTTTGCTCAATGTCACTTTCTATCTCTTGGATTTGTTTTTCTGGCTCTTGTGAGTATTTCTTATGGCTAGGTCTTAGCAAGGCTTCATTAAAAGGAATATCCAAAATCTTGAAGAGACCACTCTCATAAACTCTTCCAGGAATATTAATTTTTTGAAAACACACAGAAACCCAGCCAGGGGATTCGTATTGAACAGCTATCCTTACATCTTTTGATAAAAACTCAACCAGACCTTCATTCTTCCAGGTATCTAGCTTGGGCTTGAGAAAATCACATTCCTCTGTTAGAAAGTAAAAATAATTGAGCGCGTGTTTGAAAAAATATGGAAAAACATCAAAAGAGTTTTGATGTTTTTGGGATAAAGTAATACCTTCACGAAGAGACATAAATATCTTCCTATATCAACCATTAGCCATTGACTATATTAATGTGTTATACAAAATTATATTCCACTTCTGAACACTGTTCTTGTTTAAAAACATGATTGACTTTGACCTTTATCAGTGCTAGAATGAACGTGAACGGTATCGTAAAGCCTAGTGACTTTGGCTGTCCGTAGGACAGGCCTAGCTGTTTCTGACATCGCACCCTTGCGGTGAATGAAACGGGACAGACTGAAATCGGAGCCTAGGGTGAGCCATTCCCGAAAAAATCTCTCGCAAGAGAGATTTTTTATTTTACACCTCAATTACTAATTACCCAATTACCAATCACTTCACTGCCTTCACAATCGCCGCGATATGCTCTGGAGTATTCCCACAACAACCACCGACAACTTTAGCGCCTAACTCCACGTACTTCTTTGCAAAATTCGCCATGTCTTCTGGACCCATATCATACACACCTTGTTCGGTTTCAATGTCCATGTGGGGAACTCCAGCATTTGGCTTCACCCATAATGGATAATTTGGCATAGTCGTCGCATACTCTTTGACAACTTCTTCCATCTTTTCAAGTGTTGATCCGCAATTTGCACCGACGAGGGTTGCACCCATTTCAGAATATTTCTTCATCACATCTTTGGGCTTGACTCCCATCATGGTGCGTGTGCCTCGGTCATAACTAAATGAAACCACAATTGGCAAATCCGTTGCTGACCTTGCACCTTCAAATGCCGCGTTTGTTTCTTCCACTGCAAACATCGTTTCGATTAATAACAAGTCCACGCCGCCATCGGCAAGTGCTTTGGCTTGTTCTGCAAAGGTCGCTTTCACATCTTCATATTCCAATGGACCATACGGCTTGAGTATTGCACCCACTGGACCCATTGAGCCAGCCACGAGTCCATTATTTAATGAAGCCGCTTTGCGAGCAATTTCAGCGGCACGAATATTGACTTCAGGAGTCCTGTCTTGATATTTCGAATCTTTCATGCGCATTCTGGTTCCCCCGAAGGTACAAGTCAAAATAATGTCAGACCCAGCTTGGGCGAAGGAAGAAGCGAGTTTCAAAATTGTGTCGGGGTCATCAAGTATCAAATCCTCTGGTGGCTTGCCAGGTTTGAGTCCCATCTTTTGTAAGTTTGAACCTGTTGCACCATCAGCAACCAAAATTTCACCACTGTTTAATCGTTCTAAAAATTTATTCATAGTTTCCTTTGTTTGACTGCATTTTGTGAATATGCTAGAATATTTCTAGCGGTATCGTAAAGCCTGGTGACTCTGGTTGTCCGTAGGACAGCCTAGCTATTCCTGAAATGGAATGGGACAGACTGAAATCGGTGCCCAGGGTGAGCCGCTCCTTAAATCCCTCGTAAGAGGGATTTTTTGTTTATCTATTTTGTCCAGTTCTTTTTCCTGATTACTTCCTCGACCATAATCTTGTCTGCAATGATGTCATAGTAGTTGAGATTGCTATGTTCATATTTTTGAAAGAATGCCCACGCAATCGCGTCAACGGCTTGCAGTTCTTTATGAAAGTGGGAACTCTCTTGCCTGATAAGGACGACTTTATGTTGTAAATCCTGAATTTCGTTTCGAATGTATTGCTCCAGTTCATCGCGTAGGTTTGCCTTTGTATAACGACGGTCAAGGGTTATATGCACCGTAGAATATTTTTCGATGCAGCGATGGATTGCAAGAGCCGCTGCCTTTTTGTAAATATCCTCTGCAATATCTGGAGGTTGGGTAATCACCGTTTGGTCTACGATTACAGCGACAATGTTCATATCCTGTTTTGCGATTTCATGTAACATTCGCAAGGTGGCGGGTTTTTCCATGTTAGAGGCTTTCAATTCGCCACTGCTAAAACGCCCATATTTTTTCAATGTACGACGAATTGGCAATTCCAAGACACGCGGTTTCTCTACACTCGCCAGAGCAACTACAAAAAAGCTTGTGCCTTTTTCTGAGCCAACTGTACCTGATTCATCAATGAAAGCATAATGAAGGAGAGAAGGATACATAAATTTATGTATACCATTTTTTGATAATAAACATAAGTCTTTATTCTTTCCTTTGTGAACCTTTGTTACCCTTCGTGGTTAAAAAATTATTTCGGCATAAAATTCTTTGCCATCGGATCCACGACTCGATTCGGAATCAAATGTGCAATATGTGGGAACGGCTCACTCATGTGTGGGAAACTCGTCGCCAACATAAATTGATTTTGAAACTCAGGGTCAGTGGGCAATTCAAATCGTTCCACCTTGCGAGTCACATCATCAATTTCATTTCGTTTTTCAACATTCAACAATGCAATGCGCGCACCATCACCCGCCGCATTCCCAACTGCATACACATTTTTCAAATCACAATCGGGTATCAACCCAATCAACATCGCTTTTTCTTTATCAATATAACTTCCAAACCCGCCCGCCAAAATCACTTTATCAGGGTCTTGCAAACCACTGCGTTTCAACAACGTGCGCGATGCGGTAAACAACGCCGCTTTTGCCAATTGAATTTGACGAACATCTTGTTGTGTCATTGGGATGTCTCGACCGATAGATGTTTCCTCCGCCCAAGCGATGACATATTCCCAGCCGCTTTCTGCTTTACGAATGCGCTTCGACTCTAGCCCCTGCTTGAACTTGCCACGAGAATCGACTATCCCCGCTCGAAACAATTCCGCTACCGCGTCAATGATGGCGGAACCGCAAATCCCTTTTGCCTTGCCTTGATTCCAATCATCCTCACCGACAATTTTATATCTTGGTTCAAGAGTCTTTTCATCAATATGAACTCGTTCAATTGCGCCAGGGGCAGCACGCATTCCATATTCAACATGTGCACCTTCGAGTGCTGGACCTGTTGGTGTGGATGTACAAACCAATCGCTTGCGATTTCCTAAAATCAATTCAGCATTTGTACCAACGTCAATCAACAACCAATTTTCATCTTGCTTGTGTGGTTCTTCTGCAAGAATCATTGCACTTGTATCCGCACCAACGAATGAAGCAATCGTGGGGAGGATGTGGATATTGCCTGATGTATTAATATGTAAACCTAACTCACGCGCTTTAATATCCACTGATTTATGAATCGTTGGCACAAAAGGAGCAAGCCCTAAATCTTTTGGATGTAAATTTAACAAGACATGGTGCATGGTTGAATTCCCAACCAAGACCATTTCAAGAATTTCACTTAACTTGATATGCGCTGGTCGAGTAGGGGCGGGGTTCTCCCGCCCCGTATCGAGACTAGCAGTTTCATCCAACTTTTCATTTGCTGATTTCACTGCTTCTTTCAATAATTTATTTAAAGTTGAAATAATCGCTTTGTGCAATTTCTCTAAGCCATCGGGATACTCAATCGTATATTGAATACGAGACATCACATCTTCGCCATACACAATCTGCGGATTCATTTCAGATTCTGATGCAAGCACCTCACCAGTTCGTAGGTTACATAAATACAAAGCAACAGTTGTGGAACCGATATCCACTGCCGCACCATAACTATCTTCAACGTAACCAGCTTGCACTTCGATCACTTCTTTATCTTGCCAAACAGATACGGTCACATTCCATTTTGAGTCGCGTAACGTTTTGGATAAGCCTCGCAAGCATTGATAATCAATACCCAACTCATACCAACGTGGAACTTTTGCATCTACACCACGAACCAACTGCATAGATGTTTCGAGTCCTTTGGCGAGTCGTTCCCAATCTGCAATCGGTCTTTCCAAATTGGGAGGAACCATCGTCACTAAATATTTTCGTACCGAAGGTTTAACTTCAATCGCACGGTTGCTGGCACTCTTGCGGATAATTTGTTTATTTCCGCGGCTTTCTTCAGGAACATTGATTAATACATCGCCTTGAATTTTGCACTGACAAGATAAACGTACTTGTCCAACTTCCCAACCTTTATCTTTTAATAACTTGGGTCTGCGAGCAAAGTATGCGGACTCTTCATTTGTAACAGGGGAGACGTTCCCACGCTTTGAGTCAATATTATATTTTTCAAAACGCCCTTCTTCAATTAAAACCATACACTTGCCACAAGTGGCATTCTCGGCACAAATCGATTCAATTTCCACGCCCAATTCTCGCGCTGCCGAACGAATAGACATGCCTTCATCTACTTGTCCGCGCGAGCCAGAAGGTTGCAGAATGATGTTATGTTTTTGGGTCATGTTGTTAATTGAAACCACGAAGTGTCACAAAGTAGCACGAAGGAAAACCCTTAAAACTTTGTGTACCTTCGTGACCTTTTGTGGTTAAACAGGATTAGACTCGCGGCGAGGAATCTCTATTTTGGCAAACTCAGTTTCCAGTTCAGAAAGAAGCGCTTCAGCAACTTCTTCAGGAGAGCCGTCACGTTCAATCCAATCACCGCGTTTGTATTCCTTTGCATAATCGCTTGTGGAGGTTGCACCAACTGCCATTGCATAGGCATCAATTTTGTTTTGAATTTTTTGCGAAAGTTCTTTCTTCACAGTTCGTCCATCACCTTCAACGGTGAAGGATTGGGGGATATGTTTCCAGTACATGATTCGATATTTTGCCATTGCGTGTATCCTTATAAAATTATATATAATTTCTAAGGGGAGATTGTACGGGATGAATGCTTGTGGGTCAATGGTATAGCTTTGCAGAGATAGCACGAATAAAAAGCAAGAATATAGGTCAAAAATTATTCTTAAAAAAATGACAGTTTTTGGCAGTTTATTTCTAATTTCATAGTATAGTTAAAAAAAGCGAATATTTTTGAGGTTAGATTTATTGTAGCGTTATACAAATTAGGAGTTTATATGAAAATTACGCTCATCTCACCAAAAGGGCCACTGTATCGCCATCGCGGGGGAATTTTCAAAAAGAATCTTCGTTATGCTCCACTCACTCTATCCACGCTTGCGGCTTATGTGCCGCAAGAACTTAATGCCACGATTGAAATTATAGATGAAGGCATTGAAGATGTGGACTTAAATTTACAAACTGATTTGATTGGCATGACGGTTATCACTGGCTCCTCCATACGTGCATACGAACTTTCGGCTCATTTTCGCAGACGGGGGATTCCGGTTGTGCTTGGAGGACCTCATATTACACTGATGCCAGAAGACGCCCAACCTCATGCTGATGCTATTGTCACTGGTTATGCGGAAGATACATGGCCCCAACTCTTGCGCGATTTTGCCGCAGGGCAAATGAAACAGCGTTATACAATGCCGCCTGACTTGAACTTGGCGAACCGACCTTTCCCAAAACGCGAGATGATGAAGAAACAACACTATCTCACTACGCACGTCTTTGAGGCGACACGCGCTTGCGTTCATAGTTGCGAGTTTTGTGTCTCTCCAGCTGCGTGGGGAATTCGTCCTTACTTTAAACCTGTTGAAGATGTAATTGCCGACATCAAACAACATTGGGCGCGAAAAATCATTTTTATTGACCTGAACCTCATCTCGGACAAAGAATATGCCGCCCGTTTGTTTGAGGCGATGATTCCGCTTAAGGTGAATTGGTTTGGTTTATCAACAACTTTATTGGGCAAGGATGATGCGCTTCTTTCCCTTGCCGCTCGTAGTGGATGCACGGGCTTGCTGATGGGTTTCGAGTCAATTACGCCTGCCAATCTGCGTCAAAGCAAAAAGGGGTTCAACCACCCAGACGAGTACAAAGAACTCATCCAAAAACTTCATAGGTACGGCATTACGCTGATGGCATGTTTTACCTTTGGGATGGATAACGACACTACTGACGTGTTTATGCAAACTTCAAAATTTGCAATTGAAGCAGGTATTGATTTGCCGCGTTATGCGATTGTCACGCCGTTTCCGAACACTGGTTTATACAAACGCCTCGAATCTGAGGGACGTATTCTTACTAAAAATTGGGAATTGTACGACGCTCAACATGTTGTCTTTCAGCCCAAATTGATGACACCTGCTGAGTTATATGAAGGTCACGAAAAAGCGTGGAAGCACACCTATTCTGCAACTGCGATGGCAACTCGTTATTTTAAATCACGCATCCAAACTCCAGTATGGTGGATTGCCAACATGGGCTATCGCTTCTATGCCCATCATCTCAAAGATTTTTATAACTGCGACTGGATACTTGGTCAACTTGAGCCGCAACCACATATTGAAAAAAAACCAGATTTAATTCAACTTGCTGGAGATTAGTTTCGTGCAATCCATTGCTCAACTAAAGACCCACGCACAAGATTCACCCAATAGCATCGAGATTCAACAAGCACTCGCCGAAGCATATCTTAAAGAAGAACGTTGGGAAGAGGCGGCAAAAGTATATCGCAGCCTGGCTTCTTTATATCCTGATACTGCCGCTTTATTTATCAATCGCATTCGCTTGGGCGCAGCGGCTTTAATGCTCTTTGCTATTCTGACGTTGATTGCTCTAACCATCCAACCTGCTGTGGGAACAGAAAACTTGTCACAAGTCCTTGCCGCACCTATCTATCGAATCGCACAGATTCTTTTTATGCTGGCATTGGCGTTATATTCATGTTCTGCCATTTCTATTTACAAACTTCTTTCTTACACACGTGACCATCGCCCTGCATTCTGGGGTATGGTATTAAGTGTGATAGGTGTTGGGTTGTCTATGCCTGCGTTGGGAATCAAGACTTTTGTTTATCCTCTCCTCGGAGAAATGCTGATTACTGGTCTAAGCGACGCACAGGTTATTTACGCTTCATTAAATACATACCCGCTCACTCTTTACCTGAACATGGGTGCCTACCTCGTCATTTTGGGTGCGCTGGTTTTTACTTGGGTTATCTCGCGCAACAAAGGATTATCGCTTCTTGCAATTGTAGTTTTTCTGGTTGGCTGGGTGGGTATGACAGTCACTCAAGGATTTATCATATTTAATATTCTTGTCTCAATTGGCGCAGGCTGGCTTGGCACGAGTTTATGGAAACAAGCCTCTGTTCAATTTTCCCCGAATATGGATAGGACATCAAATTTATGAGACTCACCTTAATACACCCTTGCATTGGTCGCCGTAAAGACCAGCCATACATTCGCCTTTGGCAAATGGAGCCCCTTCCGCCTGCCGCTATTGCAGGGCTAACGCCACCCGATGTTGAAATTAAATTTTATGATGACCGTATGGAGCGCATCCTTTATGATGAACCGACAGACTTGGTAGCCATCAGCGTAGAAACCTACACCGCCAAACGTGCTTATCAAATTTCCAGCGAATATCGCAAACGCGGTGTGCCAGTAGTGATGGGCGGCTTTCATGCCACACTTTGCCCCGAAGAAGTTTCACAATATGCAGATGCGGTTGTAGTGGGCGAAGCCGAATCTTTATGGGAATGTGTTCTTAAAGATGCCGAGCGCAAGACGCTCAAACCATACTATCGTGCTGATTCTCGCCCATCTCTTGCACGAATGAAAACCAACCGCTTCATTTATAGGGGAAAGAATTATCTGCCTATTGGCTTGGTTGAAGCGGGACGCGGATGCCACTTCGTGTGTGACTTTTGCGCGGTGCAAACTGTCTTTAATCACACTCAAACTCGTCGCCCAGCAGACGATATTTTCACCGAACTTGAAGGACTGCGTAATAAACCGCTTATCTTTTTCGTAGACGATAACATCACATCCAACATGGCGCAGGCAAAAGAATTTTTCAAGGAATTAAAGAAACTCAAAATCCGCTGGGTCAGTCAGGCGAGTATCAATGCCGCGCATGATGAAGAATTTTTACACCTTATTAAAGAAAGTGGATGCCAAGGCGTATTGATTGGATTTGAATCGCTTAACCCCGCTAACTTGAAAAAAATGAACAAAGGCTTTAATACCATGCAAGGCGGATATGAAAAAGCACTTGCCAATTTACGCAAACATAACATCCGTCTCTACATCACATTTGTATTCGGATATGATGAAGATACGGAAGAAAGTTTTAAGCAAACGGTAGATTTTGCCCTGCATCACAAATTTTATATTGCCGCCTTTAACCATCTAACACCTTTCCCAGGTACACCGCTGTATAAGCGATTACAAAATGAAAGGCGCTTGCTCTATCAAAACTGGTGGCTAGATGACCGTTATGCCTACAATATGATTCCCTTCCAACCTGCCCGCATGACCCCTGAAAGATTACAACATGGCTGTGTAGAAGCCCGCGCCGAGTTTTATAACTGGAGCAATATCTGGAAGCGCAGTATGGATTCGGTCAATCGTTCTAACTCTGCTATGTGGTGGCATTTTTATGGCATCAACGCCATGTTCCGTCGTGAAGTTCGTCAGCGTGATTACTTTCCGCTAGGTGATGAGTCGTTTAGCGGCACCCTGCTCAAAGTTCGTGAAAGAGGCGAAACAATAACTTGGTAACAAAAAATAAATTAGCCATGTCCCTTCCACCTGCCACACTCCCCCCCGAATATCTTCCTCTCAAACGCAAATTGCTGAACGAACATAAAGCCGAGTTCGCTTCATTGCGAAAGCATGATTCGCGTTTGCGTCTTATTGAGATTACCACTTTTTTATTGATATGGTTTGGTGGTGCAGGCTTAACCTTATCTGCCGATGCGCTTCAACCACTTTGGTTGACATTGCCCTTGCAATCAATCGGCATCTTTTTATGCGGTCTTTCCTTTTTTGTCTTCTTTTTGGAAATTCATGAAGGAATGCACAGCATTCTTTTCAAACATAAACCGCTAAACGATTTTTTATCATTTTTGTTTTGCTTGCCGCTGTTCATGTCTTTCACTGGCGCGCTGATTTTGCATTTGCGCCATCATCGTTATTTAGGTGAGCGCGAAGACCCCGACGAATATCGCTTCTACGCCAAAACGCGGCTTGGATTAATGTTCTTATACTACGGGCGTGTTTTCATTGCACCTTTAATTTATATTTTCCTCATTCCTATTCTTGGTTATCGCCATGCAACTTCAAAACAACGCTTACGAATTATTTTGGAATGGCTCATCATGCTTTGCGTTTATATATTTTTGTTTGCATACATTCCTTTTTATATTTTGCTGCTTGTATGGTTGTTGCCGACATTCATTACTGGTTTTTTGATTGGCTTATGGGGGCTTGCCCAACATGCACTCACCCAAGCAAGTGACCCTTTACTTGCCACACGTTCTATTCACGCCAACCCGCTGGTTTCATTTTGTTTCATCAATCAAAACTATCATCTCGAACATCATCTCTTTCCCGAAATTCCAAGTTATCACCTCAAAAAAGTATATGAAATGATTTGGAATGAATTGCCCTACGCTTTATCGTCCGATTCTTATCTTGACTTCCTCAAAGAGTTTATCCGCGTCAGTTTCAAACTGGAAGATAAACCTATCGGCTATACAGAAATCATCGGCTGGTGATATGCCCAAACATCACTACGAAATTGCCACCCAAAAGGATGACCCCGAATTGCGCCGCCTATTACGCGAAAGCCCGTTTGAAGGTTCTATTTCTTTATCCTTCGAACGAGAACCAAATTATTTCCTCGCCTCTGCCATTGAAGGACCTTTTCACGAAACAGTGGTTGTACGAGATTCTAAAACTTGCGAAATACTCGGCATTGGAGACCGCTCTGTTCGCCCTTTGTATCTCAATGGAGAAATTAAGGATATTGGATACTTCAGTGGTTTGCGCGCCAACAAAGAATATCAAGTTGGGCTGGCTGTGGCACGTTTTCTGGGCAAAGGTTTTGAAGGTCAGCGTGAGCGACACAAAGACGGCAGAACAAAATTTTACTTAATGAGCATTGTTTCAGATAACAACCCCGCCAAACGACTGCTTGATTCAAACTTACCTCATTACCCACGCCTCTTTCCACATACACACATGTTCACTTATGCTATTCACCCCGCTCGCCCTAAAAAAGAACCGAAAATAAAAATCACACGCGCCACACCCGATTTGATTCCAGCTATCATAGATTGTCTTCAACGCAATGGAATTCGCCGTCAATTTTTCCCACACTGGACACAACAAACGCTTCTTTCTTCGCTTACGCCTGGTCTTTCCATCTCAAACTTTTTCCTCGCCCAAAACGCAGGGCGCATCCGCGGCTGTTTCGCATTGTGGGACCAACAAGCCTGCAAACAAACTGTCGTGCGAAAATACAGTGGCAATATCGCGCATTATCGCAAACTGATTAACTTCCTATCTCCGCTGGGCTTTTGGGCGTCACTTCCTGATTCTGGCACACGCCTTAACCAATGTTTTGCTTGCTTCCTCGCAGTAGATGCTGACGACCTCGAAATCTTTTCGGCTTTATTACACGCTCTTTATAACGAAGCCGCTCGCCTTAAGTATGATTACTTTTTGATTGGGCTTGCAAAAGACAACCCCTTTCATTCCATCGTCAAAACATACCGACCCATCACCTACGAAAGCGACATTTACCTTGCCGCATGGGAAGATGGCTTCGACGAAGTTGCCCACATAGATTCCCGCCCCTCTGGCGTGGAGATTGCATTGTTGTAGGAGCAAATAAAATGAACGAAAAGAAATTATCTTTTCCAAAAGCATGGTATCCATTAGCACTTTCTTCCGCACTCAAGCGCGGAAGCGTTATTCGTCAAACCGCTTTTGGTGTTCCGTTGGTTTTATATCGTTCTCAACAAGGTCAAGTTGCAGTCATGCACGCAACCTGCATCCACATGGGCGCCGACCTTTCGCGCGGAAAAGTGGTAGGCGAAAGATTGCAATGCCCCATGCACGGCTGGGAATTTAACAAAAACGGAACATGCGAATACATCCCATCATCCTGTCAGATTCCGAATCGCGCACAACAAATCGCTTTATATGCTGAAGAACGCAAAGGAATTATTTTTGGTTTTCTTGGCGGCAAACCCGATGTTCCTTTGCCCAATTTCCCTGCCGAAGCCTTTCATCAAACCAGCCGCATCACCGTCATGGATTTTAATACCCCATATCAAGTGTTGGCTTCCAATTCATACGATGCGCAACATTTTTCCACTGTGCACAACCGCCCATTAGTTGGCACGCCCAAAGTCTACATCAACGCACCTCATCATTACGGCTTGAACTTTCGCGCTAGCGTAGGTGGCGAAGGTTATAACGACCGTTTACTACGCGCGCTTGGCGTGCGTGAAGTAGAACTCATCGCCGATTGTTATGGCGGCAATATCATCGTTGCCACCAGTCAGCGCACGTCCACTTACATCATGTTCGCCACACTGCCTGTCACTGAAAACTCCTCGCGGATTTTTGTGCTAAACGCCATGACCAAAACACGCGCGCAAAAAATTCCTAGCATCCTTCGCCCACTGCTGCTAGAAATAACCCACCGTCTCACTTTGGCTTTCTTATGGCACGATATCAAAGTTGTCAGTGGGTTGCAATTCAAATTTGGAATTTTGCTCCCCGAAGCAGATTCTGGTTTCATAGGCTGGATGCGCTATTGGAATTCGCTTCCTACTACAACCCTGCTTGATTCTGCTTATCAAACATCTTCTACCCCCAACCTAATCGAATCCTATGCAGCGGATTGAATCTTTTTTTACCCCATTTATCCAATTTGTGACAGAGATTTTAGTTGCAGTGTGCATGAATCTGGATAAACAGCCTTTCCTCGTTTCTTTAACAGGATATGCCAACCCGCGTGTGCGCCACATGGTAGGTATGATAGGCTATTGGACGCACACCTTTCGTTTGACTTTACCTAATATTCGCAAATGGCTGAAGACCCGCAAAGCATTGTTCCCGATGATTTTGCAAGTGCAAACCATAAACCGCTGTAACGCGGCATGTACATTTTGCCCGTACCCATACACCATTCATTTGCAAGAGAAACAAGTGATGGATGATGCCTTGTACACAAAAATTGTAGATGAATGCGTTAACGAACCAGATTTACATGATTTTGTGCCCATGTCTAAAAATGAACCGTTGTTAGATGTTAAGATGGAAGATAGGATAGCAGAGTTCAAAGAGAAAGCGCAACCACATCAATTGGTTGAGATTGTTACGAATGGCAGTCCGTTAACTTCAAACCGAATTAAGCGTCTCTTAGAATCAGGGGTTGACCTGCTAACAGTCAGCGTCAACGCCGCCAGCGAGGAAGTTTATAATAAGGTGATGGTTGGGCTTTCGTGGAATCGGGTGGTAAAGAATTTAGAAACGCTTGCCAAAGAGAATCTTGCAATGGTGAATGTGTATTTGCGTTTTGTAAGCGAACAGGAAAACCGCCAAGACTTTAAGGCATTTCGTAAACGCTGGCAGAAATTTAACTTGTTCACGTTCACGGTTAATAACCGCGCTGGAACGGTGCGTAATTGGGAGTCGCTTATCATTCGTTATGATGGATTTATCTCTCGCTTAAAGCGCATTGCGGGCAGTCATATATACCCTGTTTGCCCTTATCTTTTTAGTATGATGCACATTTTAGAAAATGGCGATGTGCCAATGTGTTCAAACGATTGGGCGAACCGTGAGTTACTAGGTAACGTGCGGACACAGAGCATCCGCGAGATATATAACTCGCCGCGTATGAATCAACTGCGTGAGTTAATGGCGCAAGGTAAATTTGAAGAGATTGACGCTTGCCGTGAGTGTTCGTTTTACCATGAGTGGATGAAACCGCTCACCGACAAAAAAAGATTGAAAAAACAGAATCAGTTATCCGTTAAGGAAGAAGCGAGGAGTGTTGTCTTATGAAAATCACGTTTGTTCGTCCACATATCACTGCTCGTCGCGCGGCAGATGCGTTGGAGCCGTTGGCGTTTGGCATTCTTGCAAAACTCACGCCGCCTGATGTAGAAATCAAATTGTATGATGCGAGAATTGAACCTGTGCCGCTTGACGAGCCGACCGATTTAGTGGCATTGACGGTGGAAACATTTACTGCAAAATATGCCTATCAACTTGCAACTGAGTATCGCAAACGCGGCGTGCCTGTGGTGATGGGTGGGTATCATCCTACACTTTTGCCTGAAGAGACATTGCAATTTGCAGATGCGATTGCGATTGGCGATGCCGAGTCGGTTTGGCTTCAAATTGTGGAGGATGCGCGTGCGGGAAAATTACAACGTGTGTATCAATCGCCGCCTCACCTTGAAGTGGAAGGGGTGATTCCAGACCGTAGTATTTTTGCTACAAAAAAATATAGACCGCTTCGTTTGGTGCAAGTGGGGCGTGGGTGTAAATATGCTTGCGACTTTTGTTCGATACATGCCTTTTATGGGCGTTCTATGCCACGCCGCTGTTTAGAGGATGTATTACAGGAAATGGAAGAATTGCGCGGGCAGTATGTCTTCTTTGCAGATGATAATTTATTTAATGATTTAGCCTATGCCGAGAAATTATTTGAAGCCTTGATACCTTACAACATTCATTGGTCTTGTCAAGTGAGTTTAGATATTGCACAAAACCCACATTTGTTAGATTTGATGGCAAAAAGTGGATGTGTCGGTTGCTTGATTGGTTTTGAATCGTTGGATGAGACCAATTTAGTGATGATGCGTAAAAAATGGAATTTGAAATATGGCGGATATGCCAATACACTGGCACGTTTTTATGAGCGCAATATTATGGTGTTTGGCTCGTTTGTGCTTGGGTATGATAATGATACAGTTGATTCATTTGCGCGAACGTTTGACTTTGCGATGGAGTCTAAACTTGCGTTGGCGCAGTTTAACCCGTTGATTCCCACGCCTGCCACTTCTTTATTTGAGCGATTAAAAAAGGAAAACCGCCTCATTTATCCGCGCTGGTGGTTGGATGATGAATATCGTTATGGTGAAACTATTTTTCGCCCAAAAAAGATGACTCCTGAACAATTAGCCGAAGGGTGCTTCAAAATACGGCGTGATTTTGGAGCGTATAATTCAATATTAAAGCGCTTGGTATCTGGCGGAGCGAACTCTGGCTCGTTGTATAACATCTTCGGTTTTTTGGCAATTAATATAACTTCTATCCGTGAAATCCTTAATAAACAAGGCGAAGCACTTGGCAATGGAATGCCACTTGATGTTAATGATTTATCGTTGCAAATTCCTAGTTTTAACTTTACGAGGGCATGATGAAATTAACTTTGATATACCCTGCTATTGGTCAATATCTTGATGAAGCCTGCATGGAACCGCTCTCATTGGCGGCGTTAGCAGGTTTTACCCCGCCTGATGTGGAAGTGGTTTTATATGATGACCGCCTCGAACCGATTCCTTTTGATGAACCGACAGATTTGGTCGCCATTACGGTTCAAATTTACGCGGCACGGCGTTCGTATGAAATTGCGGCGGAATATCGCAAACGTGGCGTAAAAGTTATTTTGGGCGGCGTGCATGTGACCTTGTTGCCTGAAGAAGCCGCGCAACATGCCGACTCAATTTTTATCAGCGATGCGGAAAATCTTTGGCATGAGGTCATTGCTGATGCGAAACAAAACAATCTCAAACCTGTCTATCGTGGAGCCGCCACTACGCCTCAACCTGATACGCTGACACGGCGCGACTTGTATAAAGGCAAAAAATATCTTCCTATTTCTTTATTGCAATTTGGGCGTGGATGTCGCTTCGTTTGTACGTTTTGTGCAGTCAGTTCATACTTTGACCATCGTCATTATTATCGCAGTGTAGCGCAAGTGATTGAAGAAATAAAAAGCCAGCATCGCAATACATTCTTTTTTGTAGACGATAACATCGTATCAGATTTTGAGTCGGCGAAGGCACTCTTCCGTGAATTGATACCACTCAAGATTCATTGGGTTTCACAAGCCAGCATTGATATGACCCACGACCGTGAATTAATGGACCTAATGGCAAAAAGTGGATGCGTGGGAAACGTCATCGGCTTTGAATCTATCGACGCACAAAGTTTGCGCTCAATGAAAAAACCACAAAACAGCAAAAGCAAACATGGTTACGAAGCCTATGCCGAGCAAATAAAAATTTTGCGCGATTACGGAATGCAAACTTGGGCGGCTTTTACAGTGGGGCATGATTATGATACGCCCGATTCCATTCAGCGTACACTTGATTTTGCGCTTGAAAATAAATTTACCTTTGCGGCATTCAATACCTTATTGCCTTATCCAAACACACCGCTTTATAAAAAATTACAAGCCGAAAATCGCCTGCTTTACGATGGCAAATGGTGGTTACATCCTGATTATCGTTATAACTACGCCGCTTTTCGCCCAGCCTTAATGAGCCCCGAAAAATTGACAGAAATGTCGTATCACGCGCGTAAGTCTTTCAATAGCATTAGCTCTATCTTTTCTCGCGTTTGGGATTTCAAAACCAATATACGCAACCCTTATCGCTTGGGCGTCTACCTTGCTTACAACCCTATTTTCCGAAAAGAAGTACTTAAGAAACAAGGCATTCGTTTATAAGAATGATATAAAGGCTTATTATGCTCCAGTCACTTACGAGTCAAGTCCTTCCACGCCAAAGCCTCACCCCTGAGACCATTCAAGAAATGTTTGAAGTGTTCAACGAGAACTTTGCACAAACATCACTCGAAATTTTTACGCGTGACTTGAACAATAAAAACTGGGTCATCCTCATCCGCGACGATGAAAAGAACAAAGTGCAAGGCTTTTCTACGCTTGGTATTTATGAAACCGAATATCAAAGCCAACGTATCACAGCAGTTTACTCCGGAGATACCATCATCCGCCGCGCGTATTGGGGCACACCTGAACTACCAAAAAAATGGATTCATACCGTCTTAGAAAAAACAGAGAACATGCCTCAGCCCGTTTACTGGTTGTTGATTTCATCGGGCTATAAAACCTATCGTTTTCTCACCGTCTTTTACAAAGAGTTTTATCCATCTTACAACCGCCCCACGCCACCCGAAACCCAATCACTAATGAACTTCCTCGCCTCACAACGCTACGGTGATGATTTTTACCCTGACCTCGGCATTGTTCGTTTCAAAGACGGAGCCACACCCTTGCGCGAAGGCGTTGCAGAAGTGACAGATGAACGCCTCAAAGACGAGCACGTGACCTTTTACCTTGAAAAAAATCCCCACCACGACCGTGGCGATGAACTCGTCTGCATCACCTGCATCCACTCCGATAACTTCACCCCCGCAGGTAGGCGCATGGCGCGATGAATGCAAACTTTGCAAACCGCCTATGGTTGTTCACCTCTCGTAAAGCCGCAAAACAATTTCATCATGCCTCGCATCACCTCGCCGAAACGCAAATACAAATATTACAAAATTACCTAACTCAAAATCGTGATACCGAATACATACAAAAATATACAAGTACACACCGAAACACAATTTCCCACTTCCCACTTTCCACTTACGAAGATTACATCCCCTACATAGACCGAATCGCCAACGGCGAACATAACATTCTTACAAAAGACCCCGTTCAACTTTTCGAACTTTCCAGCGGCTCTATCTCCGCTTCAAAAATGATTCCCTATACGCGCACTCTCAAACGCGAATTTGGATTCGGACTCTCAACATGGATTCATAACCTATACACGCATCATCCTGATTTGATAACTGGTACTGCTTATTGGAGCATCTCCCCGCTGACGGCTGGTCTGCGCCACACACCCGCAGGCATCCCCATTGGTTTTGAAGAAGATAGCGCCTATCTTGGCTTGCTTGGCTCAATTCTTGAATCATCTCTCATGGCAGTGCCAAACTTTGTAAAACATATTCAAGATATAGACGATTTTCGTTACATTACTTTGCTTTATCTTCTGCGTTCTGAATCATTGCGCCTCATCTCTGTTTGGAATCCAACTTTTCTCACTTTATTACTCACAGCACTTGAATGCTACTGGGATTCTTTACTGAAAGACCTTGCTGATGGAAAAATATCCCCACCCAACCAATCCACAATTACCAATTATGAAATCCCGAAGCAAAGCGGAGCGGACAAATTACAAAACTCTTCCTCTCGTGTTCGCATCCTCTCCAAACTCTCCCCAACCGACTATGCCAATATTTGGAAGAATCTTTCTCTTATCAGTTGCTGGGCAGACGGTGCATCTGAATCTTATGCAAAAGAGTTGCAAGTGCGTTTTCCAAATGTAACCATCCAACCGAAAGGCTTGCTCGCCACCGAAGCCTTTGTATCTTTTCCATTGCAAGGATACAACGGCGGCGCATTGGCTATTACCTCTCATTATTTTGAATTCCTTGCTCAGAATGGAGATATTTTGCTTGCTCATCAAATTAAAAAAGGAAACACTTATTCGGTTATCGTCACCACTGGCGGCGGACTATATCGCTATCAACTTAACGACATTATAGAAGTAACCGACTTTTACAACCAAATTCCTTGCATTAAATTCATCGGCAAGGCAGATAACGTCTCCGATTATTTTGGCGAAAAACTCAACGAACAATTTGTAGCAAGTGTGTTGAAAGATTTATTTAAAAAACACAAATTGAACCCTACTTTTTATATGCTTGCGCCTGATGATATGCCTCTCTTTCACTACACCCTTTACCTCGAACTTCCTAACCACCCAACTACTGAACTCGATAACTACCTTATCGAACTCGATAACTCCCTACGTGCTAACTTTCACTACGACTACTGTCGTACATTGGGTCAACTTGCTGAAGCGCAAATCGTTCAAGTCAAGAATGGAAGCGCGTCTTACATTCGTGCTTTACAGCAACGCGGAAAGAAATTAGGGGAGATAAAACCTTCGGTGTTGCAAAAATCTACAGGCTGGGGCAGAGAATTTGAAATTTTGAATTGAAAAAAATAAAAAGTTAAGATGATATGCCTGCCAAAGTATTTCCTGCAATCCACCCTGTCGTCCACGACGATTGAAAATTAAACCCGCCCGTGATGCCATCAATATCCAACACTTCGCCTGCAAAAAATAAATCACCCACAATTTTGCTTTGCATGGTTTTGAAATCTACTTCACTTAACTTCACACCACCACAAGTGACAAACTCTTCTTTGAAGATTCCCTTACCTTGAATCATAAATTCACCAGCCGTTAATTCTTGAGCAAGTTTTCGCAATTCTGCTTTGGATAAATCACCCCAATTTTTATCGCCGACAAATTCTGTTAATTGTTTCCATAACCGCAATGGAATTTGTGAAAACGCAGGTTGAGTGGAAACTTTTTTCTTTGTATTTTCTTTCCAATCTTTATTTCTTTGCAAAACTTCTAAAGCAGATTCAAACATGTAATCTGCAAGCCAATTGATAAGTAGGGCAGAGTTATATTTTTTCTCAAATAAAATTCTGGCTCCCCAAGCCGAGCATCTTAATACAGCAGGTCCACTTAATCCCCAATGAGTGACCAATAATGCGCCTTGTGTTCTGATTGAATCCATTTTCAAAGTCACATTTTCAACCGAAACACCAGCCAGCCCTTCAATGCGTTTGTCTTTGATATTAAATGTAAACAACGAAGGTACAGGCGAAATAATTGTGTGACCCAAAGCTTCAAGGTTAGATAATATTTTCCTGTCGCTACCTGTTGCAATTAACAATTTCTTTGTTTGCAAATAAGAGCTTTTCCCTTCATTTCTCACTTCAAGGCGAAAACCATTTTTCTTGCTTTCTATATTAAGTAAATTGAGACCAGTTTTTACTTTCACCCCAGCCTTTCGCGCAGACTCACGTAAACAATCTGCAATAGTATTTGAATCATCAGTGACTGGAAACATTCTTCCATCACTTTCTATTTTCAACTTTACATTTCGTGCCTCAAACCATTCCACCGTATCTTTTGGCTGAAACTTGGTGAATGCCCCACGTAATTCATTTCCCCCACGCGGATAAAACGTAATTAATTTTGCAGGCTCAAAACATGCATGTGTTACATTACATCGCCCGCCGCCAGAAATAATGACTTTGCCAAGCGTTTGGCTTGCCTTCTCGATAATTAATATTTTTAATTTTGGATTTAATTCAGCACAACGAATCGCGGCGAAGAATCCAGCAGGTCCACCACCTGTCACAATGACATCCCATAAAGTTGGATTAAAGTTTGACATAGATTGTGATGATACTGCATCTTGTTAAGATTTTTAACAGTGGGGAAAACTTGTATTTGAAATTAACATAGAAAAGGCTACAATCAGTTTGGTGGGGAATTGTAATGTTGTTTTTGTTGAAAACAGTTTATTGTATAGACCTGTAATTACACTATGAAGACTGCATCGAAAACTCAAACTAGCAAATTAAGTATCCTGAAAGAGTATGCAAGCGAGGAGCAATATCGCATTCTATTTCAGAATGTTCCTATTGGGATTGGGCTGGCAGATACCAATGGAAATCTCATTGAATTTAATGATGCCATGCTCAAACCGGGCGGATACACACGCGAAGAGATTGAGGTGATAGGAAATGTCGCCGCGTTGTATTATGACCCACGTCAAAGAGAAGAGGCGTTAAAGATTTTTCGTCAACAAGGCTATTTGACTCAATATCCTGTTCAATTTAAAAGAAAAGACGGTACGCCATACGATGCTTTGCTTTCGTTGGTATTTGTTGAAATTGGTGGGAAAACTTTTATACAAGCCCTAACAGAAGATGTTACTGAAAAGAAACTTTCTGAAGAAGCCTTACATCAAGCAGAAGAAAAATATCGCGTCATGGTAGAGCAAAGTCCATTGGTGATGTATATCGACCAAATTGATGAACTTGCGACGAGTTTTTACATCAGCCCGCAAGTGGAAAAAATGTTGGGGTACACGCCGCAAGAGGTGCTAGTTGACCCACATCTTTGGCATCGTTTAATTTTTCCTGAAGACCATAAACGCGCTATGGATGCTGTTCATAAAACACTTGAAACAGGCAAAGCGGTTGAAGAATATCGCATGATGCATTGTGATGGCAGAGTGATTTGGATTCGGGATACCTCTGTTTTGATTTGCGATAAAGAAGGCAAGCCTCAGTTTGTGCAAGGCTTTATGGAAGATATAACCGAAAGAAAACTTGCTGAAGAACGTGTGAAACTTAATGAAAGTCGCTTTCGAGCGATGATTGAAAACGGTTTGGATTTTATTTCTTTATTAGATGCACAAGGTAATTTATTGTGGGAGAGCCCCTCGGCATCTAATTTACTTGGGTATCACTATCAAGAATTTGTGGGTAGGAATATTTTTGAGTTAATGCACCCTGATGATATGGAGTGGACTAAAAATCAATTTGCTGAAGTAGCGAAGCAAACGGGCAATCGTCAATCTGGAATTTTTCGTTTACGTCATGCCGATGGTACTTGGCACTGGGTAGAAGCAATTGCCACGAACATGTTAGATGAACCAAGCATCAATGCAATTGTGATTAATTATCACGATATGACCGAAAGAAAATTACATGAACTTGAGTTAGAAGCCGAGTCTATGTTGGCGCAAGCATTGAGTGAAACACTTGAATTACAACCTTTGCTTGAGCGTTTGCTTGAGGCGGCACGTCATGCCATTCCAGCGGCAGATAAAGGAAGCATTCTGCTGGTGGAGCCGAATGGAAAATTACGCATCCGTGCTTTAAGCGGATATACCGATTCACGCTTACAGGGATTTGCTTTTGCCAGTGACACAGGCTACGCCGCCCAAGCCGCACGTGAACAGAAGCCTTTAATATTTAAACAAGTCCGCGAACATGAGTCACTGCGTTATGAAGGCGAGATAGAAGACGCAAAAAATATTCATAGTGCCATTGCCACACCGTTAATGATTCAAGACCGTGTGATAGGTGTGATTGCTTTAGATTCTACAGAACACGATACATTTAATGAAACGCATTTGCGTTTGCTAGTGAAATTTGCAACATCGGTTGCGTTGGTGTTAGAACGCACAGGTTTATATGAAGAAGCCCAACGCCGTTTGCAAGAATTACAAGCCTTATATGAAAGCGGTTTGACGTTAAGCAATTTGTTTGAACCGCGTGAAATCGGAAAAGCAATTGTAAAAATATTAAAGCAACACATGAATTGGGATTATGCAGTAGTGCGCATTCGCCAAAGCGACTCAGATACTTTGAAGGTCATTGGTTATGGGGGAGCACATCTTTCGAACGAAGATGAGCAGGTTGAAATCGAAAGAATGAATCGCTTAATCAATAAGGTAGGGCAAGGGCTTACGGGTTGGGTGATTCAACATGGGGTAGCAGTTCATAGTGAAAATCTACCTGCAGATTCGAGATACATCGAAACGAATCCCGGCGTGCTTTCTGGTATTTATGTTCCTATTTTAAGCGGTGAAAATATATTAGGTGCGATTGGTGTTGAAAGTGAATCGCAACATGCCTTTGATGAACATGCCAAAAGATTTTTATCTACATTAGCGGCGCAAGTGGCAAGTGCTTTAGAAACGGCGCGATTGTTCAGTGATATGCAACAACGTTTGAACGAATTAAGTGTGCTTCATCAATCAAGCCAGAGTTTGTTAGTAACTGGTTTTGAACCTGATATGGCTTACGCTAGCGTGCATGAAGCCGTCAAACATGTTATGCCGTGTGATGCGTTTGTGATTGTTTTAGAAGATGATGCAGGTGGAGATTATCATGCCGTGTATCGTTACGATAAAGAGGAGCGTTTTCCAAATGCACGCATTCCCCGTGGGCAGGGGTTAAGTGGTCAAGTCATTTCTGAAGGGAAGACTTTATTGGTTGCAGATTATCACACCGACGAAAATGTGCAAGCCATTCACTTTGGAAAAGATGAACATGTTCGTTCTATTTTAGCCATTCCATTAATGCGTGGGGGTAAAACCTTTGGCATGATTTCAACCCAATCGTATGAAGCCAACATGTATAGTGAAAGCCATCGTGTTGTCTTAGAAACAATTGCCGCACAATTTGCATCATCCATTGAAAATGCGCGCTTATTTGAAGCCACCATTCAACAACTGAAACGATTAACCGTTTTACGTGATATGGATAGAGTCATCGCTTCTAGTTTTGACCTACGCATTGTCTTTAACCTTTTACTGAATCATACGCTTGAACAGTTGAAAGTGGATGCGGCATGTATTTTTCTATTTAATCCGAACACATACAATCTTGAATACTTTGATGGGCGCGGATTTCGCTCGAAACAAATTGCAAATACAAAATTACGCTTAGGTGAAAGTTTAGCAGGCAAAGCGGCAATGGAGCGAAAGTTTGTCGCCATTTTAGATTTATCCTCTCAGACTGAACCTATCTCTAAAGCATTAAGGGATGAAGAGTTCAAATCTTATTATGCTTATCCATTAATCACCAAAGGTGAATTAAAAGGCGTGCTAGAAGTGTTCCACCGCACAACCTTGCCTGTCTCACAAGATTGGATTAGTTTCTTTGAAACATTGGCAGGTCAAGCCGCCATTGCCATTGATAACGTCAGTTTGTTTGAAAACTTAGAACGTTCCAATTTTGAATTAACCCTTGCGTATGACAAAACGATTGAAGGTTGGTCGAAAGCATTAGATTTACGTGATAGAGAAACTGAAGGTCACACACGCCGCGTTACAGATTTAACCTTGAAATTGGCTAAACAATTTGGGTTAACGCGCACCGAAATTATTAACTTACGACGTGGTTCATTGTTGCATGATATTGGAAAAATCGGCATCCCAGACCATATTTTGCTCAAGCCCGGCAAACTCACCGAAGATGAATGGGTGGTGATGCGTCAACACCCGCAATATGCGTATGATATGCTCGCTTCGGTTGAATACTTAAGACCCGCGCTTGAAATTCCATATTGCCATCACGAAAAATGGGATGGTAGTGGTTATCCGCGCGGATTAAAAGGCGAAGAGATTCCTATCTCTGCTCGCATCTTTGCTGTTGCCGATGTGTGGGATGCTTTAACAAGTCATCGCCCGTATCGTTTGGCATGGTCTAAAGAACAAGCCTTAGAATTTATTAAATCTCAGGCAGGGATTCACTTTGACCCGAAAATTGTAGAAGCGTTTTTGAAAGTGATTGAATAAAAATTTAAGCCACACCATCAAACGTGGGTTTTAGTGAGGGATATAAATTTCGATATAACGAATAATAATTTTCATACGCGTTTTGATTTTCACTGGGCTTTATGCTACCTGCGATTTGAATTGTGGCATCACAAGCTTCTTCAACGCTTCTAAACACGCCTGAGCCTGTTCCAGCCAGTAGAGCCGCTCCATACGCCGCGCCTTCTGTCGTATTGACTGTGACAACTTCAGCATTCAAAATATCTGCCAAAATTTGTCTCCAAATTGGGCTTCTGGCTCCACCACCGGTGACACGCACTTGCGAAATATTTTTCAAACCAGATTCTTTCATCAATTCAAAACTATCTCTTAGCCCAAATGAAACACCTTCAAGCACGGCTTTGGTGAGATGTGGCAATGCGTGGCGTATGGTCAAGCCGACGAAGGCGCCGCGTGCTAAAGGGTCAGGATGAGGCGTTCTTTCTCCAGTTAAATATGGAAGAAAGAATAATCCATCACTGCCTGCAGGAATATTTTTTGTAACTTCAATTAACTTTTCATATTCAGCAGTGGGAGCAAATGTATCGCGATACCAACGCAAACTTCCCGCCGCAGAAAGCATGACGCCCATCAGATGCCATTTGTTTGGCACAGAATGACAAAAGGCATGCAAACGTCCATTGGGTTCGATGCTCGGCGAATCAGTTGTGGCAAATACAACACCTGATGTACCCAAACTAATTGAAACAACGCCAGCGCGCACAGCACCCGTGCCGACTGCACTTGCGGCTTGGTCACCACCACCTGCGAAGACAGGAATGCCTGTGGGTAAACCAAGTTCTTTTGCAACTTCGGCAGTTAATTCACCAGTGGCTTCCGTGCCTTCATACGTTTTTGGTACATACTCAGCGGGAATTTTGAATGTTGATAAAACTTCGGCAGACCAATCTCTTTTTGCAAGTTCAAATAAAATTGTGCCTGCACCATCAGCTTTATCCATGCCGAAAATATTTGTTAATTTATAACGAACATAATCTTTCGGCAACAAAATGTGACGAGCCTTCTTCCAAATTTCAGGTTCATTTTTTTGTACCCATAAAATTTTTGGAGCAGTAAAACCTGTTAATGCATCGTTACCAGTGATTTGAATTAATTTTTCTTTGCCAAGTTTCGCGCGCATATCATCACATTCAGCGGCAGTGCGTTGGTCATTCCACAAAATAGATGGGCGAAGCACTTCGCCATTTTCATCCAATAACACCAAGCCATGCATCTGACCTGTTAAACCAATTCCCTTAACAGTGCTTGCATCTATTTTTGTTTTTTTCAAAACATCTTTAATGCTTTGTTTGGTTGCATCCCACCACAACAATGGACTTTGCTCACTCCACAATGGGTGAGGAGTTTCATAACCATATTCATTTGATGCCACGCCAAGCACATCGCCTTTTTCGTTTATCAAAATGGCTTTGGTTGCTGTGGTTGATGTATCAATACCGATGAAGTGATTCATATTTACTCCGAATTAGGAAACGTCCCGCAGGTTCAATTTTGAAAATTAATTTTCACATCAAAACCTGCGGGACGGTGAATGTATGCTTACTCCAAATTTAATTTGTTTACAATCTCTTGTGCAGATTTTTCATCTGCTGGTAAATCAACATTTTTATACAATTCCCATGTTTCAGTATGAGTCACTGATTCATTCGGTTTCAGTTTTGTAATCGGCGCGAGAGTTTCCAATTCCAAGAATTTGTCATTGCAATAACATTCGCTCGAACTTCCGAAATCATAATAATTCATATTGCTATGATATGCCGCGCGTTTCACAAACAAAGTTTTATGATTCCAATACGCCAACCAACCACGCGGATTGGGAAAACCAATTTTGAACGGTGTTTGCATTTCAGCCTTAATCAAAATATATTCATTACCCCAAGTGACATGCGGGCTCTTAATATCTGCGTAGCTCCACAAAGCCAACGAACGATTTGGCAACATACCAGCATCTTCTGTGATTTGCGGCAAAATCGCCACGCCGCCCGGCTTGAATTGCGTAATTGCCCACGGTGCAAATTCAACTTCCCACAGATTTCGATTCGTGAGGATGTGATGAATGATGACCTGCGGTTTATCATCAATCAATTTAATTTCAATTGACTTTTCGATTCCTGTTTCAGTTTCAACCTGCTGACTGACCCTCAGGCTGTTTTTCTCGCCGACGATTTCTACCGGCTGGTCGTCTAACACATACGTGCGCGGCATGTGCTCAGGTGAATGCCACAAGCGATGACCACCATAAAAGTGAAAATCTTTTCCATCCGGTCTGGTGGTGATGAAATTTGGCAATTCTGCCAATAGATTTTCACCGTCATTAAATCTTAATGAAATAATGCGCGGACCAATAGACTGTGTCACCAGTAAACTGATGACACCATTTTTTAATTCAACACATTCATAGCCAGAAAATTTTTGCTTCTGCATAACCTAACGAATACCAAGCAACAATTCAATGGTCAATTGGTCTAAGCGTTCATATTTCAAACCACGAGCACTGATAGCAGAACGGTCAAATGAATGTGCGCGTAATGCTTTGGCTTTATCTGCGGAATATTTTCCAAAAAATTGATTCATAGAAGAATCTTCAGCATTGATTTCTGCCAAGATAGATTGAATTTCTTTGTCTTTATTGAATTGTTCCGCTTTTTCTTTGAGAATTAAGTAAGTACGAATACATCCACGTGCAAAATCTTTCACACCTTCGTAGTCTTCGGTTCTGTAAGCGTGAGCATCAAAATGGCGAGGATTATCATATTTATTATCTTCAAGCAATTTTACTAAGAAGAATGCACTTTTGATATTTGAGGCACCAAAGCGGAAATCTTGGTCATAGCGACCAAAGGCTTGGTCATTCAAATCAATGTGGAATAATTTCCCTGCTTCTAATGCTTGAGCCACACCATGCACAAAGTTAAGTCCAGCCATGTGTTCGTGCGCCACTTCTGGATTTACACCCACCATTTCAGGATGGTCTAACGTTTCAATAAAAGCCAACATGTGACCAGTCGTTGAGTTGTAAATATCACCGCGAGGTTCATTTGGTTTGGCTTCCAATGCAAATTTCAAATCATATTTTTTATCTAAAACGTATTCACATAAGAAGTTCATGGCTTCGCGTGAGCGTTTGATAGCATCAATTGGGTTTTTATTTGAGTCTGACTCTGTGCCTTCGCGCCCACCCCAGAAGACGTAAGTCTTGGCACCAAATTCGACACCTAAATCAATGGCGTTCATTGTCTTTTGTATTGCATATGCACGGACTTTTGAATCATTCGATGTAAAAGCACCATCTTTGAAGATAGGGTCACTGAATAAATTGGTGGTTGCCATTGGCACAACAATTCCAGTTTCATCCAATGCTTTGCGGAATTCTTTTTTGATGGCATCTGCTTCGGCAGGGGTAGCATCAATTGGAATCAAATCATTGTCATGGAAGTTGACTCCGTATGCACCAACTTCACCAAGCAAACGAACTAAATCTGCTGGTGATTTTTGCTCACGCACAGGTCCGCCAAATGGGTCACGACCGATGTTGCCGACAGTCCATAATCCGAAGGTAAATTTATTTTCAGGTTTTGGGGTGTAATTAGACATGTTAAGTCTCCTTGAAAAATTTCCCTTTTGGCAATCCCCTCTTTTCCAGAAGAGGGGATTGCGCTGAGGAGGGAGGAAGGTATGAAAAGCTATTTATTGAACTTCAAATGCCCCAGTAACAGGTTTGGGTGCACCTAATTCTTGACCACGTTTACCGGGTGAACAACTACCAACTTCTACACGGAATTCACCAGGTTCAAGAGTCAATTTGCCATCATCATTAATGAAAGACATCATTTCTGGTGTGAGTGTGAATTTCACAGTTTTGCTTTCACCAGCTTTGAGTTCGACTCTTTCAAATCCAACTAAGTGATGTAAAGGAACAATGGTCGAGGCTTGGATATCGCTCAGGTAAAACTGAACAACTTCGGCTGAGTCTGAAGCGCCGCTGTTTTTTAGAGTCAGGCTGAGGTTAAGTGAATCCCCAAGAGCAATTTTTTCTTTATCCAATTTCAAATCGGAATATTCAAAATTGGTATAACTTAATCCAAACCCAAATGGATACAAAGGTTCTTGAGTCATATAACGATAGGTGCGACCATTCATGCTGTAATCATCAAAGGCGGGGAGTTGCTCTAAAGATTTGGGGAAAGTGATGGGGAGTTTGCCACTTGGAGAAACATCACCGAATAAAACATCGGCAACGGCTCTGCCACCTTCCATACCTGGATACCACACGAAAAGAATCGCATCTACAAATTCATCTACTTCACCTAAATCAATTGGGCTGCCACCTGTGACCACCAAAATAATTTTTACGCCATGAATAGCAAGTTCTTTGATGTAATCCACTTGGCTGGTTGGTAATGAAATTGAGTCACGGTCACCATTCATAGGTGAAAGAATTGATTCGCCTTCTTCACCTTCAAGAAAAGAATTAATGCCTGCACACACAATTGCAAAGTCTGCGCTTTGTGCCATTTGAGGCGCCCATGTATGTTTAATTTCGCGCGTGTGTTTTAAATTTGCACCAGCGGTGTATTCCATACCCATGCCTTCTGGAATACGCCCCGTTAAACCTTCAAGCATCGTAATCATCTTTTCATTGAAGCCGTAATAATTTCCGAGCAGAACTTCCATGCTGGCGGCGGTGGGACCCGTCACAAAAATTTTTTTGGTATCAGGTTTTATTGGCAAGATATTATTTTTATTTTTTAATAACACAATTGATTGTGTTGCTGTTTGATAGGCTAACTCACGATGTTCTTTGCTGGCTACAATATCTGTTGAAATATTTGCAAAGGGAACATCTTCCTGCGGGTCAAACATACCGAGTTTGAATCTTGTGCCGAGTGTTCGTTCTAATGCTCGGTCAACTTCGGCTTCGGTGATTAATCCACGATTGATGGCTTCTGGAATTTCATTGAAGACGTGGTCACATCCTAAGTCACAGCCGTATTTCAATGCTAGTGCTGCTGATTCAGCCGCATCATTCGTGACTTTGTGGTTGAGATGAAAATCTGATAACGCCCAGCAATCTGACACAACGTGACCTGCAAAGCCCCATTCACCACGCAGAATATCATCTAACAATAATTTGCTAGCACAACAAACTTCATCTAATGTGCGGTTGTATGCACCCATCACTGATTCAACTTTTGCTTCGATGACTAACTTTTTGAAAGCGGGGAGGTAGGTATCGTACAACTCACGTTTTGTGACGATGGCATTGAAAGTATGTCTATCTTTTTCAGGTCCAGAATGGACTGCGTAATGTTTGGCACATGCGGCGGCTTTGAGATATTTTGGGTCATCGCCTTGTAAACCTTTTACAAATTCAGCCGCCATTTCGCCCGTTAAGAATGGGTCTTCGCCCCACGTTTCTTGTCCGCGTCCCCAACGAGGGTCTCGAAAAATATTTACGTTTGGCGACCAAAAAGTTAATCCTTGATATTGTTGTGTATATCCATTTCGTTTTAATGCGGCATGATATTTGGCGCGTCCTTCATCACTGATAACACTTGCTACTTTATAAATTAATTTTTTATCCCAAGTTGCCGCCATACCAATCGCTTGTGGAAAGACAGTGGCACGTCCATTGCGAGCAACTCCATGTAAGGCTTCACTCCAATAGTTGTAAGCAGGAATATTCAAACGTGGAATGCCATGTGCTGGATGATTCATCAAGCCGACTTTTTCATCCAAAGTCATTCGGCTAATTAAATCTTTGACTCGTTCTTGAAGTGGGCGAGATGTATCTAAATATAAAACCTGCTCCGATTCAATCGTGCTCATTTATACATTTTCCTGAATTTTATTTTGATACCATTTGGCGCTTGATTTCAAAATTCGTTTTTGATTTTCATAATCCACATACACAATGCCAAAGCGTTTGGTGTAACCAAATCCCCATTCAAAATTATCTAGCAACGACCAAACGAAATATCCATGCACAGGTACGCCAATATCAATGGATTTTTTCACCATTTCTAAATGTCTTTGAATGTATGAAACGCGCTGTGGGTCGTGCACTTCACCATTGCCGTTCACTTCATCAATAAACGCCGCGCCATTTTCAGTTATATAAATAGATGGAAAGCGATAATCAAAATGCAAACGACCTAGCATGTCGTACAAACCTTGTGGATATACTTCCCAATCCATTTCTGTGATTTCATCGCCTCGAATCTCAGTGGGGGCTTGGTTCTGCTCTTCAGCCACTTTTGCTCTGACGATGCCTCGCGTGTAATAGTTGATTCCTAAAAAGTCAGTGGGTACTTGAATGGCATCTAAATCTTCTGCATGTACAAAATCCATAGATTTGTTATAAGAAGCAACCATATCGGCTGGGTAGCCACGCCCTGCGAGTGGGTCTAAAAACCAACGATTGATATAACCATCTTCCCATGTTGTCGCTTTTTTGTCTGCCAAACTTTTTGAAGCAGGCATTTGCGGTGTTAAATTTAAGGTGATACCGACATTTGCATCTTTGACGTTGCTACGAATGAGCGGCACACTGCGTCCATGAGATAAAAGCAGATGGTGAGAAGCAACTATCGCCTCGTCTCGACTCGTATGACCTGGTGCGTGGCGACCATGTTCATATCCAACAAACGCGCTGACCCATGGTTCGTTTAAGGTAATCCAATCTTTAATTCTGTCACCCAATGCGCGCGTGATGATGTCTGTGTATTCAACAAATGCATCAACAACCATGCGCTCAGTCCAACCACCTTTATCTTGCAAGGCTTGAGGTAAATCCCAATGATATAAAGTAGCAAACGGACGAATGCCGACTTCCAATAATTCATCCACAAGTTTGCTGTAAAAATCAATTCCTGCTTCATTGATAGAACCGCTTCCATTTGGTAAAACACGGGGCCACGCAATCGAGAAGCGATAAGCATTTAATCCAAGCCCTTTCATTAACTTAATATCATCTCGCCAAAGATGATAATGATTACAGGCTACATCGCCTGTATCGCCATTCAATACTTTGCCCGGAGTATGACTAAAACGGTCCCAAATGCTTTCACCTCTGCCGTCTTCATTCCATGCTCCTTCTATTTGATACGATGCCGTTGCCGCACCCCAAAGAAAATCTTTTGGAAATTTATGATTTTGATTCACAATGTAATCCTTATTCGCCTGTGGAGGCGATGAATTTGATATGAAATTGCCGAGCTCCCCCTTTCAAATCTTTTATTCTTTCACTGCGCCCATTGCAATGCCACTGACGATATAGCGCGAGAAAATGACATACAAAATAATTACTGGAATAACAGTCAAAGCCAAACCGAGATAAATTGCTCCATACTCAGTGCGGTATACATCGCCGCGTAAACTTCTTACTAACATTGGAAGTGTGTATTTTTCTAATGAAGTAATTAGGATAAAGGCGTTAAAGAAGTTATTCCATGATGCTACAAAAGCAAAAATACCTAAGGTGACAGCCCCAGGCACAGCCAGCGGCAACATGATGGTATGGAAAATTTTAAGTTCACTAGCACCATCAATTCGTGCGGCATCAATTAAATCTTGAATCAACATTGATTCGAAATACTGTTTGCTGAAAAACACGCCGCCTGCATTTGCAATTAAGGGCAATATCAATGCGGCGTAGTTATCAGTCAGACCTAATCTTGACATGTATTGGAAAAAACCAATAATCGTTAATTGTGTTGGTATCATCACTAATACTAAGATGAAATTTGAAAATGCTTGTTTACCTTTGAAGTTATATACTACAATTCCATAGGCGGTGAGCATAGAGAAGTAAACCGTTACTAATGTTGATAAAGCCGCCACATAGAAACTATTGCCAAACCCTCTAACCATGTTAAGACCCCTGTTTTCTAATACGTTATAGTTATCAACAAGATGTGTACTAGGTAGCAAGCTTAAACCTTGTTGAATCTCTACGGTTGAGCGTGTGGCATTTACCAGTAGTATCCAAATTGGTACAAAGATAAGGATTAGTAAGAAGAACAAAACAATATATATAAAAATCCGCATTAAGGTGGTGTTGAATCTATAATTGTTTAACATGGTAGCCTACTTTTCACTCTTCTTTAACCAACTTCTTTTCGGTTTATCAATGGTTGATTCGTTTTTATCACGCAGGACAAAAAAGATTCCCAATGCACAAATTGTGGTCATAATAAAAGTTAAAACTGCAACTGCTGATGCCGCGCCAATATGACCGCGACTACTCGCAAACTTCATATACATCAAAATATTATTGGTCATAATCGAACTGCTCGGCGCACCTCTGCCATCGGTTAGCAGATATGGAATATCGAACATTTGCATGCCCCCAACGAGTGATGTGACGAAAATAAAAATCAAGATTGGTTTAAGGAGCGGAAGTGTAATGCGTCTGAACATTTGAGTCGCACTTGCCCCATCTACCATAGCCGCTTCATATAAATGGACGGGAATGGAAGTCATGCCTGCCATTACAATGATGATGGTTTGCCCAAACCACATCCACCATTGTATAAAAATCACAATAGCACGTGTAACTTCAACATTTTGTAAGAAGTGCACCGCTTCACTTTGATACCCAACTCTCACCAAGAATTGATTAATAGGTCCATAAAAGGAAAAAAAACTATTAAATAATGCGGCGATGACAACAGGAATTAGAAGGTTAGGCAAGTAGTAAATTGCTCTCCAAATGCCTACTGCTTTAATCTTTAAACGATTATTCGTAAACCAAGCAGATAACAAAAGAGCTACACCAATTTGAGGAATAAAGTTCAACAACCAAATTAGCCATGTGTTTCCGATTGCTTTCCAAAAGAAATCATCTTCGAATAGGATTGTAAAATTTTGGAATCCTATATATTCCCCTTTTCGTGTCATCAAGGTGTAATCTGTAAAACTAAGTGATAGCGTGTTGTAAAGCGGATATAACCCAAAAATGAGGAATGCGATAATAAACGGAGCAATGAAAAAATACCCGTAATAATTTCGATTGATTTGTGTAAACTTCATCACATCTCCTTTTGAAAGCAAGGTTTGTGTGGGTCAGCAAATTTGCTGACCCACACGCTTATATCAAACTATTACTATTGCGGAGGTTCGGGGATGGTTAAATCTGGGAATTCACTGCGAACAATGTCTAACCATTGAGACCACATGGTGGCTTTATCAATTTCACCATTCAAATATTGGTCACGCGAGCTTTGCAGTGCGCGTTGGATGGCATCATCAGAACCAGTGAGCAAAGCACCATTTACACTCGGGGCGGCAACACCAAAGGCTTCGTAGTTGTTTTGACCCCCAAGCCATTCATATAATGCAGAGCCATCAAATGAAGAGGTAATCTTTTCTACTACAACTTGGCTGGAAACAAAGTCACCAGCGGCTTGTGATTGACCATCTGCTATGGTTGGGTCAATAGATTTGAGGTATTCATTGGTGTAAACACCAGTTGCCCAGTTGGTTAAGTTCTCTTCATTGAGTGCTACGAAGGCAACGAATTCTTTTGCCAAATCAAGGTTTTGGCTGTCTCCCATTGCGCCAACCCAAGTGCCACCCCATTGATAGGGCAACGGACCATTAATCATAGCCCAGTCACCACCTGTGTCACCAGAGTTTGGAATTAACACATATGGTAAGCCCCAAGTGGGTAAGAAGTAACTGAAGACTTTCTTCGATTGTCCATCAGCACCAACTAAGGAATCATTCATACCAGCGAACCAGCCTTCGCTCCATTGATTGGCTTGTGATTCATAACCGTTATCACGCATTAATTTAGCAAAGTCAATGTATGCTTCCACTTGTGGGTCAATCACTAATGCACCATCAACAATCCATGGTTGAGCACGATTAGCGAGGAATGGATTGAACAATTCACCAGAAGTACCAACGGTGAAGTAGTTTGGATTACATTGTTTAATAGTTTCTGCTACTTCAAGGAATGATTCAATATCGTTGACCAAAGCTTGTACTTCGGCTGGGTCATCGGTACCAAGACATTCTGTTGCAATGCTACGACGATAGAAGAATGCACCAGGGGTTGCTTGATAGGAATAGGCTTTTGTGACACCTTCATGAGTGCCTACTTCAACTACAGAAGGATAGGTTTGTAATTCTTCTGTAAGTGGGAGTAAATCACCTAAATCGGCAAGGAAATCGGCTTCTACCCATTCTTTGACAAATGCCGCTTCTAACGCGACTACATCTGGTACATCAGCGGTACCAACTGCGGCTTTGATTTTTGTTTGATATTCACCTGCATCCATCGGAATCATGGTGAATTGAACATCTACATCTGGATTTTGACCTTCAAAGGCAACTGCCATGGTCAAAATTTCGTTGGTGAAAGACCAAACTTTTAGAACTTGTTTTTCACCGCCGGTGCTTGAACTTCCACCGCTATCAGATGAACCGCCCGTGTCAGAAGATGCCTCTGTTGCAGGAGCACCACCCCCACATGCCGCTAACATCATACTGGCTATCATTAGCAAACTTAAGATTGTTAAAAGTGACTTACGCATTTTCTTCTCCTTCTTGAATTGTTATGAGTTATACTAATTCTGTGTGGAGATGTCTCCGCACAATGGTGCAGGTCTTCCTTCTTCTCAAAAGGTATTGGAAGGCCTGCTATTTCTTTTTTATTTTGAGCAACGAACCACCTCCTTTATGTTTATCTGTCGGTAAAGTTACCGACATGAATAAAAAAATACATTCGCACTTCTTCGCTTAATGGACAGGCTCTATTGCTCGGCATGAAGTGCGCTCTACAAGTTTGGTTGGCATTTTGTGAACTTGAACATCTAACGGTTCATTGTTCACCATTTTGATTAGCATTTGTGTTGCGACATATCCCATCTCTGAGAGAAATTGGTCAACAGTTGTTAAGCCTACATATTTTGCTTCTGAGATATTGTCGAACCCAACTACAGATATCTCATCTGGTATTTTCAAACCTAATTCTTCTGCCGCTTGAAAGACACCTAAAGCAGATTGGTCATTCGCCGCAAAAATCGCGGTGGGTGGATTTTTTAATTTCAATAGTTGTAATGCAGAGGTATAACCAGATTTTGTAGTGAAATCCCCATCAGTAATTAAGTTCTTATCAATTTCAATCCCCGCTTCTTTAAGTGCGTCTTTATATCCTTTCAAACGTCTTTCCGAACTCGCAATTTCAGGTCTTCCACAAATAAAACCAACCCGTTTATGACCTAACATCAAAAGATACTTCATCACATCTACTGCACCCTGATAATTCGTACCCTGCACAGATGGATAACTTGGATTGATAACATGCGGGTCCACAGCGATAATTGGTGCATCGGTTATAAACTCTGCCGCGGCACTTGCTACAATAATTACACCGTCTGTAATTGAATTATTCAAAAGAGAAACATAATGTTGTTCGTGAATCACCGCACCAGACTTTTTCACATCCCCCATTGTATAAACCAACAAATCAAACTTTGACTCTGCAATGGCTCGGTTAATTCCTTTCATCACTTCAATAGAATAAGGAAAACCAATATCTGGCACTACCAAACCGAGCAAATCCTTACGGCGACTACGCATACTTCGTGCCGCTAGGTTAGTGGTATAGCCCAACTTGCTAATAACGCCAAGAATTTTTTCTTGCGTATCTCCCGCTACATCGGCTTTTCCGTTCAACACGCGCGAAACCGTAGAAACAGAAACGCCTGCTTTCTTTGCAACATCCTGGATAGTGACCGTGCGTTTTTTGGTTGGCATATCAGTAATTGTGTTGCGTATAGAGAACGATACCGGTATCGTTACCGATTAAACGCATTATACATAGAAAAATATTAAAGTCAACAATTTTAAGATTAGAATTTTCGCCTCTCTTTTTGACCTTCATCCTGCAACTCGGAGTGAGGCATTTTCCTCCCTTATAATTTGATTCAAAATCCCCCACCCTATTTTGGGTTTTGACACCATGAATGTAGGCTAAACAACCCCTTTTTCATCGTCATCGTCATCATCATCATCATTCTCTTCCCATTCAAAGCCCCCTTCCATGCCACTCAAAAACTCGCTCAAATCAGTAATTTGGTCATTTGGGTTATATTTTTTCGGAATACTTGGTGGCGGAATATTGCGTGTGAATTTATGTGTCTGAATCATTTCCTCAATCATTTCATTAGTTGTATCATCTCTATCTCTTAACCCTTCCAAGCGTTTGATTTGTCGCTTTGCCCAATCAGGCAACTCGCCTGGCGTGCCATCATCTTCATCTAAAAAACTCCAATCAATAAAAGTTTTTGTTGGGGTCTCTTTTTTATCAAGAATAGATTTTTCAAAAAGGCTGGCTAACTTTTTATCAATACTTGGTTGATAAGGTGCAATCCGTTCTTTCTGATTTTCATTTCTTGCCATTTGAATATAATCTTTGGTCTTTGGTGCATTGGGATTAATAGACCCCATCATACGGTCATAGCGAGAGCCGTCTCCATCAGGTGGAATCCATGGAATGCGATGGGCGTTATCACGCCACCAAACCACTTCGGCAAGCAATCTTCTTCCTTCTTTGTGATTGAAGCGTGAGCATAATTCACCTAATGCTTCTGCCGCATCGGCAAAGAAACCTAAATCGGCATATTGCCAGCCAATCCAAAATAAAGTTTCTGGTACATCTTTTGCTTTCTTAATGGCATCCGCAAAAATAGACCAAGCATAATCTGTACATTCTTCATCGCCTAAACAATAAGCCCCAAGCAATTCTAACTTTCCATCCGCTAAAATTTTACGCACATCTTTCGGTCCGCCTCTATCCATCTTCATTTCATATTTTCCATCCCATCGGCTCATAAAGCGATAAGACAATGCCAGCCTTCGCCTTTGTTGCCAGGGTCTATCATCCCATTCATCAATGTTTTGTTGAATGGCGACACGATTTTCATAAACAGTCCACTCATCACAAAATAATTCATACACCAATTCTTTGGCTTCTTCACAGTTTGGGAAATCTGCCAATATCTCAAAACATAACGCCGCCGCATCTGCTTGATGCGCCTGCCATTGCCCATCATCTCTGGCTTGTGCTAAAGTTTTATAAACATAATCAGGATATTGAGTCATGTTTGCTATTCTTTTTTAAAACAAATTTGGTTGACGAGGCGATGAAGGTTTTTCAGCAGATTTTTCTTTTAACCAATTCGGCAATGTTACAGGCGCATCCTTAAATGGATGTGGAAATGCCAACGCATTTTTTTGTAACAACAATGTATTTCCATCTGGCATGGCAGCATGTTCCAATACAAAAACGGGTAGCCAGTTATTTTTCAATGCCTCTGTTGCGCCTGCCCATGTGCCACCTGTTTCGGCATCACTTGCTACCACAATTGCATAATCAGCCAAACAATAAATTAAACGATTACGACCCATTGCCGCACCAACCGAAAAACTTGCATTTGGATTATAGGGTGTGACGAGACATAAATCTCCACGTTTTAACGCTTCTTTCCTGACCTTGACCTGTTTCTCCAAACTATCTGCCAGCACACTGACGGCTGTTCCGCGCGCTTCAAGTGCCGCTTCCATGCTGATGGTATCTACACCTCTGGCACCACCTGAATACAAAACTTGACCTGACAAACCACACGCATTGCCAACAAATTCAGCACAGGCTTGACCTGCTTCATCTAAATGCCTTGAACCAACCACAGCAATCCCTGGTTGACCCATTAATTCTTTTTCACCCGCATAAAATAAAACGGCGGGCGTAGAATCTTTTAAGCGTTGACGATATTTTTCAGGGTAGTCTGCATCAATGCGGGTAAGTGGAAAAATGCCCAATGATTTGAGTCTGTTTAATTCAGGTTGAATGTCTCGTGCAAGTAAGTGATAGATACGAGTTGCGAGTTGCTCATCGAGGTCAAGTTTGAGGCGAAGACTATGCTCAGGTTCATTGAGCAAGTTGGAGGGTCGTAGTGAAGCGGTTTGTAATTTTCTCGCAAGCGGATTCCATTCTCGCAGAGTCAACGCTTTGAGAGAGTCGTCATCTAATCCAATTTGTGAACAAAGTAAAAGGAGTGTCAAGGAGTCTGGGTTCATAAATAGATTCCGTACTGCAAGATTTATCTTGCTAATCGTAAAGGTAACATAAATGTTGCGGTACTTACATATCAGTATGAATTGTTTTGGTAAAAGTTAATACGTTAATGCGGGTTGCTTTATGTTTTAATAAAAGTTTGGTTATTTCTTCAAGTGTTGTGCCTGAGTCGAAAAGGTCATCTACTAATAGAATTTGTTTTCCTGTTATATCATTGTTCAATGCAAATGCGCCTGCTACATTATCTCGTTTTTGCGGAAGGGTTTGCATTTCTTTTTGCGGTTTTGTTTGGCGCGTTTTGCTGATAGCAGTTTGCATAGGCTTGTTGATTGCTTGCGATAATGCTGTACAAAATTCATGCACAGGGTTGAATGGGCGTGGTGTGGAAGATGGAACAGGAATAATCATATCAAATTGATTCATATTTGGATGCGTAACAAAAAGTTTTTGAGTGTGTTCGATAAGTTTGGGTAAGAGTGATAAATCGGACTGATATTTGAGGCGATGGACAAGTTCGCCGACGTTGCTTCGATTCCAATCCGCACCTGTGTACGCGCTGTGAAAATCAAGTGCAAAGCCTGTGTGCCAATTTCCTGTTAGTCGGCGTGGGTGAGAGGAAGAGAGATAAGATGTGATAAGGTCTTGTTGAGGAGTTTCAGAAGTTTCCAAAACTTCTGAAGTTTGGGAACGTGCTGATACAACGCATCGAATCATCTCGTAAGTAATTTCATCGGGTAATATACTCTTAATAGGAAAAAGATATTGTGTTGAGCCTACTTTTTGAATAGCATTTTCAATTTTATTTTTAATATCTTGTTTCAAAACTTTATCTATATCAAGTTTATTGGCTTCAATAAGTTTGGCGCAGTGACCGTAAATGGTCATGATTGTTAATTCGCGCTGGCGGGCAATTTGCTCTGGAGAGAGACCTTCAGCCAGCAATTGCCCTGTGTATTCTACTGTGCCGCCTGCTGAAAGTTTGGCTTTATTTTTTGAGACTTCCGAAGATGTTAAAGACTTGGGGAGTTTGAGAGTGATAATCTCTTTTTGCTGAAGAGCATTTTCACCACGCGGGGAGAGGGCAAGCGTTGGGTATTCACCGCCGATGATTTTGATATAACCTTTTTCTATCAATTGTTGAATTAAATTTTCAATATCACTTTGTTTGACTGCTTCTAACCTGCCGTAATAAATATTTTTGTTGTGATTAAATTTTATAATATCGCGTGCTTTTGAGCCGTGCAAAATTTGTGCAAGTTTTTCACGCCCTACTTTAATTTTTACGCGCTGAATACAATCAAGAATGACAAGCATGGCACGCTCGGCGTGATTCATTTGGGCTACGTCGCCGTTTGCTTGGGGGATATTTTTTTTCGCTTGGCAATTGTCACAACAAATGGGTGCTTCGGGGTGGGCAACATCGCCAAAATGATTGAGGATGATGCGCCGACGACAAGCACTCGTCTCGGCGTAGTTAATCATGTGATTTAATTGTTCTTGACGATGTTTGAGATGTTCTTTACTTCGACGTGCGGCTTGTTGAATGGAAAGTGAATCCCATTTACCTTTGCGTAACAACATGCGTACACCATCATCGCCAAGATGTGATAACGTACCGACTCGCTCTAATTCCGCTAGACCCACTTTTACTTTAACTTGATGTAAGTTAGTGCGCCGAGAAAAGTCATCAGTGGTCATCCATGTTTCTTTTATATTTCCCATGGCGTTATAAAGTAGTTGTAACTCTTCAGGTGAGACGATGCTATTTTCAATAAAAAATTCTTGCAAGGCGCGGTCTTGTGGAGCATATAACAAAACAACTCTGGCGGGAAATCCATCGCGTCCTGCCCGCCCTGCTTCTTGGTAATAGGCTTCGAGCGAACCTGTTACTGAAAAGTGAACCACCTGTCGCACATCGGCACGGTCAATACCCATGCCGAAAGCGTTGGTGGCAACAATGACTGGAGTTGTGCCGTTTATGAATCTCTCTTGAATATGGGCGCGTTCTTCGGCTTGTAAACCAGCATGATAATGTTCGGCATTTAATTTACAGACCACGCGCACAAACTCTGCTACTTCTTCTGTATCACGGCGCGTGCCAGTGTAAATGAGCGTAGCACCTTGTTGTAAATTTTCATTTCCTAACAATTCATGTAAAGCTCGGAATTTGGCTTCGGTATCCGCTGTGTATTTCACTTCCAATGTTAAGTTTGGACGATTGAAGCCTGTCACAATCCGTTTGGTTGATTCGGGTAAACCCAATAACCTAACAATATCACTTTGCACTTTTGGTGTTGCTGTTGCGGTTAATGCAATGGTGAGTGGGTTGTTTAGTTTATGGCGTGCTTCAGAAATATGTAAATAGTCGGGTCTGAAATCATGTCCCCATTCGGAGATACAATGCGCTTCGTCAACAGCAAGCAGGCTGACGGTCTGTGTTTGAAGCGATTGTAAGAAAGTCACACTGCGTAATCGTTCAGGTGCAACATAAACAAGTCTATATTTTCCTTGCGATAAAAACATCAAGCGTTGATTTTGTTCAGCACTTGAAATGGCACTGTTGATAAATGTTGCAGAAATGCCTTTGCGATTCAGCGCATCTACTTGGTCTTTCATCAATGCAATCAAAGGAGAGATAACAAGTGTTAAACCATCAAATTGCAAAGCGGTAAATTGGTAAATGAGTGATTTTCCCGCACCCGTCGGCATGATGGCAAGCGTGTGCTGTTTGTTAAGCAGACTATGAATTGCATCTTCTTGTCCTATCCGGAAAGAATTAAAACCAAATTGAGTTTGAAGAAAGTTTGCAAGATTCATGGTTTATGTTTATGTAATCGAAGTATATCAAAACAAAAACGCCTTGCCAAAAAGACAAGACGTTTTTTGTATAGCGAAATTTATTTCGCTATTTAGATTTTATAATTTGCTGGTGACATAAATGTCGCAGTACTAAATTAGATTTTATGCAACCGCAGGGCGAAACTTATAGCCATACACAATCAAACCACGTTCATCGCCGTCATTGCGCATCTTGCGAGTGACCATTTCTACTGGCATCCCAATTTGCACGGCATCATTATCAACATCTGTTAATTGTGCCGTAATCATCGCACCTTCTTCCAACTTCACCAACGCCACAGTGTAGGGGGCATTGGCATCAAAACCTGCTGGGGCTTCATAAACCGTTGTAAAAGAATACACTTCGCCCTTGCCGCTGAATGTATATAAATCTTTCGCTTCATCGCCACAGTTTGGGCACACGTCACGGGGCGGGAAAATTTTATAATCACAATGCGGGCAAACCTCACCAACTAAACCATATCGTTGTTTTTTGAGTCGCCAATGTCTTGGAATTTCCATTCTTATTTCCTTTCGTCATTTGTAATTTTATGCACAGACTCTATCAAACCCTATCAGGATTGATGTTTGCGCGTAGGCAAATTACATTTGATGTAAACCCGCTTCTTTTTTTGACCTTCAACCTGTTACGCTTCGAGATACATTTTCTTTAACTTTTAGTAAGTGCTATATAATCACCCTTCAATGAAAATCTTGTTAATCAATCAAGCCTTCGTCTCTCCCGATGAGCCTGGTCACACCCGCCATTTTGAGATGGCGAAATTTTTGCAAACTCGCGGACACGAACTGGTCATCGTCGCCAGTGACTTGAATTACCAAACGGGAAAACGCACCATTGAAAGAAAAGGGATTTTTGCTGAACAAAATATTGAAGGCGTAAAAATTTTACGTTCCTATATTTACCCTGCTTTGCATCACAGTTATTTTTGGCGCGTGATTTCTTTCTTTAGTTTTATGTTTTCTTCAATTTATACAGCACTTCAAGTGAGAGATGTAGATTTGATTCTCGGCACCACACCACCAATTTTTCAATCTGTCTCTGCTTGGTTTGTCTCATGGATTCGACGTAAGCCGTTTCTACTTGAAGTAAGAGATTTATGGCCCGAGTTCGGTGTCAGTATGGGAGTTTTGAAAAATCCACTTGTGATTGGGCTTGCTCGTTGGCTTGAAAAATTTTTATACAATCGGGCGACTCACATTTTGGTCAATTCACCTGCTTATAAAGAATATATGATTAATAAACATGTGCCAGAAAATAAAATAACATTTATCCCCTACGGCACAGACATTGACATGTTCAATCCGCAAATAGATGGTTTACCTATTCGCAAAGAATTAAATCTTGAAGATAAATTTGTGGTTTTGTATGCAGGTGCGTTGGGACAAGCCAATGACATTGACACAATCCTCCGTGCCGCAAAACGTTTGAATGAAAACGAAAAAATTCGTTTTGTACTATTCGGTGATGGGAAAGAACGTGAACGATTGCAAAATAAAGCAAACGAAATGAATGTATCGAATGTAATTTTCGCGGGTGTGCGACCTAAAAAAGAAATTCCGACAGTGATTGCTTCTGCGGATGTATGCCTCGCGATTCTTCAAGATATTCCCATGTTTCGTACAACCTACCCCAACAAAGTCTTTGACTACATGGCGGCTGGACGTGCAACTGTCTTAGTCATTGACGGGATCACCAGAGACTTAATAGAGTCTTCTTATGGAGGAGTATTCGTCCAACCTAATGATGATAAGGGACTTGCGGATGTTGTCCTCGACCTTTCTCAAAATGCAGATATTGTGAAGCAAATGGGATTAAATGCTCGCACATTTCTTGTAGGACACTTGAATCGGCAAGACAAGTTGAATGAAACTTTGATTTTGTTGGAAAGGTTGGTTAGCAAATAATGTCGTTGCGAGGGCGTTCTTGCTCTTTGCCCGAAGCAACCTCCTTATTAGTAGGGGATTGCTTCGTCGTGAAGAACACACTCCTCGCAATGACATAAAATGTAAAATATGAAAATCTTCGTCACAGGTGCTGCTGGATTTACAGGTTCACGCTTGGCTCCTCTCTTATTAAAAGAAGGACATCAAGTTCGTTGTTTATATCGAGCGAATAGCAATCGTGAATCTCTATCTCAATATCCAATTGAATGGGTAACAGGTGACTTATCCGATTCTGAATCTTTATCCAAAGCCATGCAGGGGACAGAAGCACTTGTCAACATTGCCTCACTCGGATTTGGTCATGCAGAATCAATTGTCACTGCCGCAAAAAATGCTGGCATCAAACGTGCTATTTTTATCAGCACAACTGCTATCTTCACACAACTAAATGCCAAAAGTAAAAAAGTTCGTGTTGCCGCAGAGTTGACCATCGAAACCAGCGGACTGAAATACACCATCCTGCGTCCAACTATGATTTATGGAAGTGAACGAGACAGAAACATGTGGCGTTTGATTCGGCTGCTGAAACAGTCACCCATTATCCCCATAGTTGGAAGCGGAAATCATTTACAGCAACCCATCTTCGTGGATGATGTCGCTCAAGCAGTGGTCAGTTGTTTATCCAATGAAAAAACAATTGGAAAAAGTTATAACATCGCAGGAAAAAATGCTTTGACTTATAACCAAGCTGTTGACACGATTGCCAAGCAAATGAATAAGCGTGTTTGGAAAATTCATATCCCATCCAAACCTGTGGTTGCTTTGTTGAGTTTCTTTGAAAAAATTCGGTTTCCATTTCCAATCAAAGCCGAGCAGGTGCTGAGATTAAATGAAAACAAGGCTTTTTCTTATGAAGAAGCAAGCAGAGATTTTGGATTTAGTCCACGAAGTTTTGAAGATGGGATTAGGTCAGAATTAAGCGTATTGACAACGTAAATACGAAGGGAGTAAAATAAATTATGAAGAAAACACACAAAGTAGAAGACATTGAGTTTGAGTGGGATGAAGACAAAGCCCATAAAAATTTGGAAAAACATGGAGTATCTTTTCCAGAAGCCAGTGAAGTTTTCTTCGACCCGTTTATTCAACACGTTGAACCTCGCGAAGAAAAAGGTGAGACTCGTGATGCGGCTGTTGGTTTAACTAAAAAATGGCGATTGTTATATGTTGCCTATATTTGGAGAAAATTAGTTATCCGTTTGATTTCCGCGAGAAAAGTGACAAAAGCAGAAAGGAAAAAATATGAAAATCAATAAATTAAAAAAACGCCTTGACCCAAAACGCTCGATGAGCACGATTACCATGCGCATTCCTGATGATTTAATTGCTGACCTGAAACGCGTTGCCCCACACAAAGGATTTTCAGGCTACCAACCTTTGATTCGAGCTTATATTGGTCAAGGTTTGCGAGAAGATTTATCAACTCTTGACTCAAAGCCTGAAATCACAAAATTGATTAAGAGTTTGAAAAAACAAGGTGTGACTGAATCCGCACTTACCAAAGCAATGATTGAAGCAGGTGTGATGGTACAGAATCAATGAAGCACTCGGTGGTTGAGTAGCCCTGAGCGATTGTTGCGAAGGGCGTATCGAAACCACCCGTTTAAATGAAGACAAGGCTTTTTCTTACGAAGAAGCAAACAGAGATTTTGGGTTTAGTCCACGCAGTTTTGAAGAGGGGATTGGATTTGAATTAGGAAAATAAAAACTCGAAGATTTATCTTCGAGTTTTTATTGTTAAGCAAATGCTGGTTCGTAATGCAGAACTAATAGATTATCTTCCTTGATTGCTAATAATGCATAAGTTCGCCCGTCATTATCTACAAATTCCACTTCATAAGCATCAGGTGCAAGGATTTCAACCACTGCTCCAACTTGCCCACGCTTTAATTCATGTTCGGGTAAGTCTTCTGTTAATGCTACAACATCAAGTAATTTGATTTTATTTTTCATATTTAACTCCTACAACACATAGCAACTTGTAAGTCGTGGATAGTCTTCTCCAGTTCGAATAATCCATGCTGAACGAATTTCTGCTTTTCTTCCTTGTCTTACTAGAACACATCTCAAAAATAGTTTTTGACAAAAATAAGGATACAAGCCAGATGAACGAAAGCGAGGTAATTCTCAAGAAAACGATCATAACGAACAAGGATACGGCGATAGTTTTGCAGCCAA
>Ga0224723_1000141_pt1 | contig 47626 bp, 44 predicted proteins | sample Balambano_FR2_Me_FD_161647 | JGI IMG/M metagenome (GOLD analysis project Ga0224723, IMG submission 161647) | Freshwater sediment microbial communities from Lake Towuti, South Sulawesi, Indonesia - Balambano_FR2_MetaG | ecosystem: Environmental > Aquatic > Freshwater > Lake > Sediment | place... | reverse complement strand
GGGGGTGAGGGCTGCAAGGCTTTTGAGCTTCTAGATGTTATTTCTTTGCACGAACTTTTTGGTAAAAAGGCTGAAAACTATTACCCATATTAACTTATAACTTTATTGAGCAAGACCTAAATATAAAATCTACCTAATGGTAGTTTTATTAATCTAATCCTTGTTGTTGCTACCTAAAATATTACTTTATAACTAATCCCAATGTAAGTGATAATCAGCGTTCCATTTGCGACGATATTGTAAAAAAACTATAGAGGCACAGGGAAAAGAGTATAAAATCTTTACGCATACCAATATAGCCTTGTATCCTGGCAAAAAACTCTTATGTATCCATCCTTTGGAAATCACTTAATTACTGGTATTTCTGGTACTACATTAAGCGACGATGATAAACGTATCCTTAGCGAACTGAAACCAGTAGGTATTGTTTTTTTTGCCAAAAACTTCCGAGATAGTACACCTTATGAAGTTTGGCTCTCTAGTTTCAAGGAGCTAGTAAACGATATTAGACAGTATACTGAACGTGATCAAATGTTCATGAGTATAGATCACGAAGGTGGTCGGGTGATTCGTCCACCTCTGCCTATTACTCGATTTCCTCATGCTTATTTATTACAATCACGTAGTTATGAAGTAGCTGTTTGTACAGCAATTGAACTCAAGTCTTTAGGAATAAATGTTTCCTGGGCACCTGTAGTTGATATTTTCTCTAACCCCAGTAATCCAATAATTGGCCCACGATCATTTGGTACTACTTCAGAAGTTGCGGCTAGCGGTGCTAAAGCATATTATTTAGGACTTAGAGATTCAGGTATCATTGGTTGTGCTAAACATTTTCCAGGTCATGGAGATACTAGTAAAGATTCTCATTTGGAATTACCTGTATTGAATTTGACTTTAGAACAATTAAGAAGTCGGGAACTCATACCCTTTAAAGCATTAATAGATGAGGAAATACCCATGACGATGACGGCACACATTTTATTTCCTCAGATAGACCCAAATGTGCCAGCAACTTTGTCTAAAACTATTCTTACAGATATACTGCGTTCAGAACTAGGTTTTGATGGAGTTGTTGTGTCGGATGACTTGGATATGAAAGCAGTGTCAGATATGTATACCAAAAGTGGGACTGTCGCACAGACATTTAATGCTGGCTGCGATCTGCTTATAGTATCTCGGAATATCAATTCCTCATTTCTAGAAAAAACTTATGCGATCGCCCAAGATTTTTCCAATTGTCTTCAGGATGGTAGGCTTAATGAATCGGTAGTAGCAGCAAGTCAGGCACGAATTGGTAAATTGCTAGCTCAAACTCCTCAGTATCCAGTTTCTAGCTTAGATAAAAATACTTTGCAGCGACACGCAGAATTAGCCATATCTTGCACATTGCAAGATGGAAATTTAATGCAAGCAAATTATGTACCAACTGTAAAGGCAATGTAATTTCACGGAGTGCGAAGAATATCGCGCTCTACTAAAAAAATTTTGTTGCTTATAATAACATTTCATATAAGCTAGAACTTATACCATATATCTTTAGCTAGATTTTTACAAAAAAAGTACACATTCCCAGGACAAGCCATTATTTCTATCGATGGATGCATGATTGCTAAAATATCATCTATCTTAGGTTCTGGAAATAAAAAAACTACTAACAAAATTTTGTATCCCACAAGATGCAGTTAAGGGAGATCAATTCTAAAAATGAGTGAAATTAGTATTGTTATCATCGAAGACCACGACCTAACTCGGATGGGGCTAAAAGCCGCATTACAGTCTAATAGCGCTCTTCAGGTTGTTGGTGAAGCAGCAAATGCCACCCAAGGGCTAAAATTATTAGAAACAGCTAAACCGGATGTTGCTGTTGTCGATATTGGTTTACCTGACACTGATGGGATTGAACTTACCCGCAGATTTAGAAAGTACCAAGCAGATACTGGAGAAAGTAATACCAAAATCTTGGTACTAACGATGGATCACACAGAAGATGCAGTCTTAGCAGCTTTTGCAGCGGGAGCAGATTCATACTACATGAAAGATACAAGTATTGCTAAGTTAACTGAGGCAATACACGCAACTCATACTGGTAACTCTTGGATAGATCCAGCGATCGCCAACGTGGTATTACGACAGATGCGTCAAGTTATACCAGATAAAGAACAACCAAGTCAAACTAAGACTGTAAAAATTGAAGCTTTATCTACAGAATACGAACAGGTTTTAGAAACTTATCCCTTAACTCAACGGGAACTAGAAATTTTAGAGTTGATTGTGGCAGGATGCAGCAACGGCGAAATTGCTGAAAAACTGTATATTACAGTAGGTACAGTCAAAACTCACGTTCGCAACATCCTTAATAAGCTCTGTGCTGATGACCGAACCCAAGCTGCTGTGCGTGCTTTGCGTTCTGGATTAGTAGCTTAATCAGCTGCTGGTTAAAAACTGCTAACAAATGAAAATTAAATAAGAATTTAAGTTCACAATTAACAACATAATGCCTACGATTGTGAACTTTATACTTATAGAATCATGTAGCAGTTTTGTTTCTATATCTAACAGTTATCTCTTACGATAGAAGGGATTTTTGATAGAGATTGATATCATATTTATAGATAGAAAGAGGAATCAAAAATGCTTAACTTAATCGCTTGGGCTGTTCTAGGTATTATTGCTGGCGCGATCGCTAAAGCTATTTATCCCGGTCGTCAAGGTGGCGGAATCTTATCAACAATGATTTTAGGTATTATTGGCGCATTTGTTGGTGGTACATTATTTAGTGTATTGAATGGTGGTGGGCTGGCAATAACAGCAGCAGCGCCTTTTAATCTTGGTGCTTTAATCGTTGCAATTATTGGTGCATTAATCGCTATCTTTATTTGGGGTTTATTAACAGGACGTACTACGATTTAACTTAATTGGCGTCTAATGGTTAGAGCCAAAAGTTTAGGAACTAACCATTTTCTATTTCATTTTCGCTTATAAAAACTAATCTAACTAAAAAACCCGATTTATTTAAATAAATCGGGTTTATAATTTTTTTATATTCATTCAGGGACTTAAACTCTCATATAATGATTTCAGATTGTATCCCATTGTAGAGACGTCCCAATGGGACTTCTCCTCGCGGAATCTGTGGGTAAACGAGGAGTTAGATCAAAAATAGTGTTAACAGAATCCTCAAAGAGACGACTCGGTGGGTCGTCTCTACAACCTTGTGGGGTATTAGTAGATTTAGGGGTCTTACCCCCCTATTAACCAGTGGTATCCTTAAAGAGGTCGGGGGTAAGTGTTCACTAAGCGCTGAAAGTACACAAGAAATTTAAATAATTCCTGATCCTTTTCCGCGTTCATCCCTTTCCATGGTCAACTTACCAGTTTCATCATTATCGTGTACATCTGCTAATTCTTCAGCACGCTGTCTTGCTTCTGCTTCTTCCTTAGCTTTCAAATCACCTGGTTGTTCATAATACATTTCAGGCTCAACAGCATAGTTGTTAACTAAACCTTCGTTATCTACAGTATAACCACCAGAAGTATCTAAGCTTGCATCCGCGTTTTGATGGGGGATTTGTTTGTAAGTGTCACCTTCTCTTTCAATTCTGGCTGCGGTTTCAGCAGGAACAATTCCACGGTCATAATTCTCTTTTTCAATTTGTTTCTCGCTCATTTTCCGCTCCTATAAATAAAGTAGTTGAAAAATTCTAGAAAAAAGCTTTTAATCTAAATTAGACTGAGTTTACAGCTTTTTGATCTCATCCTGGATATTTTCAGCAGTATGCCTTACTTGAGCTTCAACCTGCTTGGCTTTACCTTCTGCTTTGTCTTCAGGGTTGCCAGTTACTTCACCAACAAACTCTTGAACTTTGCCTTCAATATTTTTGGCAGTAGCTTCTACTCGATTTTCAATGCTCATATTTTTTTGTTGTTATCGTTACCAATATCATCAGACTATGCTAAATACTAATTTAAACACGCCTATCATCAGACGGATTCTGTTTCTAACTTACGGATGATTTGCTAATATTTAAGTTTTATTAAAAGTTAAGAATTTCAAAGATTTATAAAGAGCATGAGTATACTAAGTAAATATAAAGCAAATGTGTGGATAAATGAAGTTAACGACATTGTACGAGGTGCGTGTGGTGGCTTTTTATTTGGTATACCCTTGCTATACACTATGGAAGTATGGTGGATAGGGTCACAAGTAAAGCCAGCTACAGTGATGTTAGCGATCGCCTTGACATTTTTAGGAGTATACTTGCTGAATCGAACGGAAGGCTTTCGTAAACGTAGACGTAAATCTAAACCTTATGAAGCAGTAGTAGATACAATCGAAGCAATGGGAATTGGCATAGTATGTACGAGCATTATGCTATTGCTATTACGAGAAGTAACAGCGCAAACTTCCCTGTCAGAAGCTTTAGGTAAAATTATTTTTGAAAGTGTACCATTTACGCTTGGTGTGGCGTTAGCTAATCAATTATTAGGAGACACTCGCAACCCAAAGGAAGAAGGTAGAAAAGAAAAGCAACCCGACCAATTGCACGCAACGTTATCAGATTTAGGTGCAACTTTAATCGGTGCGACAATCATCGGGTTTAATATTGCTCCTACTGATGAAATTCCTATCTTAGCAGCTGCTATTTCTGAACCTCGTTCATTAGGAATTATTGCTGCGTCTTTAGTAATTACTTATGGTATTGTATTTGAAGCAGGTTTCGCAGACCAACAAAAACGTGTAGAGCAAAAAGGTATCTTTCAAAGACCATTGAGTGAAACTATTACCTGTTATTTAATATCTTTAATGGCTGCAACTTTCATGCTGTGGTTTTTTCAAAGGTTGACTTTTAGCGACCCTTGGACAATGTGGCTAGATAATGTATTGTTACTCGGATTACCTGCTTCTATCGGTGGTGCAGCTGGTAGGTTAGCTATATGAATAATATTGGCAAAGAACCGCGATCGCTGGCAGAGTGGATTACTTTTGGGATTGCTTCATTTATCCTAGCAACGATTATTGGGTTGGTAATTTACACTTGGATAGAAAACAAGCATGAACCGCCGATCCTTTCGGTCACTAATACTCAAAAAATTCGTGAAAATGAAGGGAAATTTTACGTACCTTTTGAAATTACCAACAGTGGTGGAGAGACAGCAGAATCAGTGCAAATTATAGCTGAGTTGGAAATTAATGGTAATGTGGAAACAGGAGAACAGCAATTTGAGTTTTTATCTCGTAATGAGAAAGAAGAAGGAGCATTTGTATTTAACCAAGATCCACGCCAAGGTAAGTTAACTATACGAGTAGCTAGTTATAAATTGCCTTAGATAATATCATTTTATGCTGCTAAAGATACAAGATTGTTCTTAAACCTTCATCTACCTCCTCCTGCAAATCTTTTGGTAATGTACCAATGCGTTCAACTAGGAAAATTTTATCTATAGTGAAAATTTGAGATACATTAATAACAGAATCTCTAGATAAACCTGAGACTTCACAGGATAAGAATACATTGCCTGCCGCTTCCGCCAACCTAGTATTTGAGGTAATGATTACAACGATAACTGTATTAATACGGCTTTGAGTAAAAATATCATTTTGAATTATCAAAACAGGACGACGATAACCAGGTTCTGAACCTACTGGGTTAGGTAAATTCGCTAACCAAATTTCTCCCCTATACATTACCAATCCTCATAGGGCAAAGACATAAATTGCATCTTTGCCATTACCGGATCTAATTCAGAAGACTCTTGAGAGTAAACTTGGTTTAGGTTGTGCAAGATTTGATTACGATTGTATTTTTTTAAATATGCTTGTAATGCTTTCGTATAAAGCTCACTACGTGATAATCCCAGTTGCTGAGCAAGTACTTCTGCCTCTTCAAAAACTGAATCAGGAAGGGAAATTGCAGTTTTCATTGTTAGCTTGACTGTAACTATGACTCTTTCTAGTTATACCTTGGTAATACCAAAACTGCAAGGGCAATTGTATTAAGATATTAACAAGTAATCCCTTTGCAACAACGTTCGCCCCTACAATTAAGCTTAACTTCCCCCAAGCAAAAAGAGCTAACTGTTATCCAGAGCGAGTTTCAAGCTTTTTTGATTCGCTCTCACTGGGTACAAATTGCCAAAGGGTTTTGCGTTCGCGCAGCGTGTCGCCTTGCGACTCAGCGAGTTTGAAGCGTTGAACCCCCATTTTTTAGTTTATCACAGATGTGTTAATCTTTATTTAACTTACATGGGTACACATATCTTGGCGTTAAAGGCTAGGTTCGTTACGTAGTAAGGGTTAAAGGGCTTTTTAGTACATCAGCACCGGGGGCGGTTCAGATTAAGCACACAAATTATATGAATAAGGGCGAACAACCGTAAGCGCATAGCGCACGCTTACGGTTATTCGCCTCTATGATTAAACGCCTACAGCTGTTTTAATACCTACAGCTTGTTGTGTACCATCCGCTTGTAGTGATTGTCCCTCAATAAATGAGCGCAACATCCAAGCCATTTCTTCATGTCCTTCCATTAATCCAGTTAGGAAGTCAGCAGTTCCTTCATCATGAAATTCTTCACTGCATTGATCTACATGATCGCGCAAATTGCGGATAATTTGCTCGTGGTCTTCAACCAAGAAAGCAACCATCTCAGTTGCTAAAGGTACATTTCCTGGTTGCTCTCTCAAGCTAGCTACCTTTAAGAAACCTTCCATAGTTCCAAGAGGATAGCCACCTAAAGCACGAACTCGCTCAGCAACTGAATCAATTGTTTCAGTTAGTATTTGGTATTGTTCTTCCCAAATTTGGTGTAAACTACGGAATTGAGGCCCAACAACATCCCAATGGAATTTTTTGGTTTTTACCAATAGTAAATAAGCGTCTGCCAAATCTTGATTTAGCAGATTAATCACTCCTTGACGTTGCTCTTCTGTTAAACCAATGTTTAACTTACGCATTTTCTTATCCTTTGGTTAACTTCTTTATCTAAGTTCACAAATTCACTACCTTTTTTACATCAACCAAAGGAAAGATTATTACAGTTATAAGTTTCTACATTTATCAGTAGTATACTTCTAACAAAAGAGTGATTACTTTTTAAACAAATCAACTTAGTAAATCAGACATCCTGAAAATTATCGCTCAAGATGCCTGCTATGGAATTCTATTAAACTAAATGCTCAATATTTGACAATAAATAGAGCTTGATGCAAAAAACTTAATTCTTACCAGTTACTTTCTTCAAGAAACTGTTAACTTCATCTTCTACTGTGGTCGCTTCTTGAGAATTCTCGGGACGCTTCATTTTATCAATATCAGCATCTGCCTGAACTTCATTTAGTCCTCTATTGGATCTTTCTTGAACTTCTGTAAGAGAAGGGGGTGCTGATTTTGCTATTTCGTCAGTTTCACGTTGGGTTTCGAGTAATTGATCAGTAGCTTCAGTCGCATCACTTTTAGCACTACTAATCGCAGCAGCAGGGAAAACGTTAGTGACAAACAGTAAAGTACAGATAAAAGCCACTATCACAAAACGCACTGGACGCAACATAGATAAACCAAAATTAATCTTTTTCATCAAAATCCTCCAAGGAATAGCAATACACAAAACACGCAGTGGCTTTAACCAATTGCGGGCAAGCGTTTGAGGTACACCTATTTAGAACAGACAATGCATCTAATTCGATTCTCAGTTCTATATCTTTCAACATTACTACAAAAGTGTTCCTATCTTTACGAGTCAGTCAACAGCTAATGAAGTAAGTCAATTGCTAAGATAATAGAAGGTCTTTTCTGATTCTAATCGCCAAGCCAATGCATTAGGCTCTCCATTTCAGGCACGCCTAGTATTTTTTTATCCTGTAGAAGCTTAAATAAAAATCATCCACTAGACTGAAGTTTTTGTTAGCTTCAAGCCTAAAATAATCACTCTTTAGGTAGATTAACTTTGTGCAGTTAGTAGAGTGAGAATAAATGTACTTATAATCTATCATAGATTTAAAAGGTAAAAAGTTAAATGATATATCTTTAGCTTTTACCTGATACTTCAGTTGCATTCATTTATTTGTTCTACGCGGTTATAGATAGCTACAAGATTTAACCGCATATCATGGCTAAGGCGACGTTCAATAATTGCTATAGGCATGATTACTCTTGGTAAAACGGAAACTGTATAGCGTAGATTAGTACCAATGGATTCATTAAGGGAGTAAGGTTCTAACTGCCAACTACCCGAAAAGGCTTTAAAATCACCTTCTACCATCTGGAAGCTAATTAGTGATGGGAAGTATTCTTCCAGATCGATGACAACACGGGCACAAAAATTAAAGTTTAGTAAACGTTGAGAACCTATTTGTTCTAGACGAATACCACCTTGAGGATGAGGAAGACGCCGACTTTTAGCCAGGTTAGGAATAAAATCAGCTAAAGCATCATAATCTGTTAGTACTTTCCAGACTTTTTCTAGACAAAAGGGAATTTCAATGGTAGCAGAAATCTGGCGTTGTCGTTCTCCTGTCTTTTTAACCTCGATTTTGACGTTTTCTAGTTCTAGATTGGTGTCATCACTGTTGGGAGTGAAATCAACTGATTGGATATTATCTGGTTTAATCACTTTGGGAATAGGGTTTGCTTTCGTCAGAATATTGGGGCAAAGTCAGGGTGAAACATATTTTGCTGAGTTGGGAATCCAATAGCTGTGTACTCTCGACTGCGATCGCTCCATTCAGATGCTGTACTAAAGACTTCACTAAAGCAAGTCCTAAACCAGTACCTGGTGTCCATCGCCCTCTACCGCGCCGGAATTGATCGAAGATGAATGTAGATTCTTCTTCGGAAATACCACGCCCAATGTTTGTCACTTCAATTTTAACTTGATCTACTTGTTCAGCAACTATATGGTTTAATTTTATACCAACAGTCGTATTACGCTCGGAGAATTTACAAGTATTTGTCAATAACTCTTGGAGAATGCGGTCAAAACTTTCAATTTCCGTTTGGAGTGTGAGAGACTCCTGGGGTAAATCAAGAGAAATGGCTAATCCTTTTTCTGCCAGTTTGTTCTCGAAAGAGGCTGCAAATCCTTGAATTTTGGTATTTAAATCAATATTTTCAAATTGTGGGCTTTCTTGATGAGTTTTTAATCTCTGGAGAGTAAGTAAGTCGTTAATGAGATTTATTTCCTTAGTACACTCCTGCTCTAGAATATCCATGTACTTCGCTTGACGTTCTGGCGATGTGGCCATCTGACGTAAATTACGGATAGCCATCCGCATATTCGTTAGTGGATACCGCAGGCGATCGCTCATATTACTCATAAACTCGTCTTTAAGTTCATTGAGTTCCCGCAATTGTCCAACGTATTGTCGTTGTTTTTCATACAATTTTGCTTGTACTTCCAAACTACGTTGTAGTTGAGCGGTACGCTCGTCTACCAATGTTTGTACTTGCCGTAGAGTCTGTGTCTGAATTATGGCATTACTAACTTGAGCGCAGACCAATTCTACAAGGCTGATTTCTGCTGGTTGCCAAGTACGGGCTTTTGCTTGCTGAAGGATAATAAATCCCAAAATTCTGCCTTGACTTTCTAGCGGTAATAGTAACACCACAGGCAACTCAGCTAGTGTAAACACTGGAGCAACTGTGATATCAGTACTATCTATGGCATCAAAAATTACTGGTTTTCCTGATTCTGTAAAAGCTCGCTGACACAAACCACAACTTGAAAGTAGGAAAGATTTATCTGAAGCATCTGGTTTACTGTTGATAAATATTTCCGCATCTTTCGTCCATTCTCCAACAACAGCGGCTTTCGCATTGGGGACTTGCTTTTTAAAGCGGATCCTAAACAATGGGTCAGTGTACTTCAGTAAAATCAGCAATCCTCTATCAGCTTGGAGAGCTTCCGCAGTCGAAGCGATCGCCAACTGGAGCATTTGATTTACTTCCAGGTTACTGCGACTTAGTATCGTTAACTGCTTGATTAAGTTTTGATGGTGAACAGTTGCTTGCAACTGCTGCTGTTGGGAAGCTAAACGTTGTGCTTGGCTTACTTGTTCAAGAGCGATCGCGCATGACGCTTCCAAGGTTTTGAGCAGCTGTTTTTCTTGCTCACTCCAATCATACGGTTGTGATTTAATCAGACTAATCACACCGTTATTGTTCCCCCCAAACCGCGTGGGAATTGCTAAAACCGCCTTCACCGCGATCGGTAAATTCTGACATCCAGTTACTAAACTATCTCGAATAGTTGAAATATCCCCAATAGTTAACTGTTCCGCAGCACACTGGACTACAGGTAAATCGATCTGCTCTATAGAAAACATTTCATCTGGATGAGGTAAGCCTAAGTACTCTTGGGCACACCAATTAGCACTAATTTCCTCACCCAAAGTATTACCTGTGGTCACCAAACAGCAACCATCAACATCGAATGCCATTCCTAGCACCTGGGCTATTTCTTGCAGCATCTTTGTCGTCGCTGAAGTACTGGCGACAATCTGGTTAATCTTTCGTGATAAGTGGTGGGCTGGCTGTTCCTGATGCTGCATCAGCTTAACTGAATATTGTTCTAATCGGTCTACTTCATCTGGGCACAGTGGCGGCGATGAGAAAGGCTTTTTCATTGCTGGCACACTCTTGGATATTGACCCCATTGCTTTCGTACCCAACATCTTGGTATTTTCTTTCCCCCTACTTGTGATGCACCTTGATTATCCGTGAAACCTGGATAAATATTTTCTCTCACCTGTTATAGCCTTTTTCTACTTCAGATGGTCAAATTACTGGTATACAAATGAATCTCTATTAAATTAATAAAATATCCGCTCTTAACTACGAGAACGCCTTAACCAGATAAACTCTAGCTTTTGGGGTCTAGGTTAACTTGCTAGCTTTGACTTAGAATATCCTGTCTGTAACTATACAAAAACCGTAATTTCTCTAGACTTAAAGCAAAAACTCCGTAAATAGCATCCGCGTTACCACTGAGGCTAACACGTACTGTTTGTAATATTGATGAACAAAATGCATACTTAGGCAAGTAAGCCTCCTAGCAGCTTCCAAGAAGTAGAATATTACCATTCTTATGGTTAAATAACACAACCAAGAATTTATGGCTGTGATTGATAAACTCCTAGTAGTCTATCCCATTACTTCTGCGGGGTTGCTAGATCCCCAACTTCTTGGAGAAGTCAGGAATCTGCCCTTATCGAAAGGGTCAAAATTAATTGGATAGAGGACTAGCAGAAAATTTAATTATGTTTTAATTTTTTAAACTGACTATTTCTATATGTCAAGTGTTGTTATACCCCCACCAATACTAGTCTTTTTTATATGTACTAGCAGGTTGAGAGAATTAAGATAGCTAAATATAAATATTAAATATTGATAATGTTTATTTAATTTAGATTTTTTTATACTTTGAGGGGGATGAAAAGTTAAGTCAAAACGTTTTTTTAGAGCGCATTTTATTGTATGGATTCCTTTTCCTTATTGCCTTTCAAGAGTTAGATGTTGCCTATTTGCCTTTACTTGTAGTCTATATGCGAGCTAATTGTTGCCTATTTTCTTCTTTTGTTCACACCTTTTAAAATGGAAACACAGCCCAGCCGAAGGTATAATGGATGGGCTGTATCCAGCTTAAGCAAAGTTTAATCGGCTAAACTCTCTATACTTAACGGAACCATATCGCCATTTCTCATAAGACCTAAATACATCGGTTGTTGGGGTTGAATTAATTGCCCCGTGAGGACACAACGTTCTTCTTGCTGGGCTGTAGCGGCTATGCTGGCTCTAATATCGGATAGTGAAAATCGGGGTTTCCATTCACCAGATTTTTGCTGTACGTAATTCCAGAGAATATCGCGGATGAGTGCTTGATATCCCTGATTTCCAGATAGTTCTTTAAGTTTCTCTTTAAGGTCACGTTCCAAGCGGATGCTAGTAACTTCCATGTCGGTGGTTGGGGTACGAGCAATTGTATGCATGATTTCTCCTTACAGGTATGGACAGGATAGTAATACAAGTGTAGTATGTTTAAAGAAATGTTCAATAGGTAGTGTTCAACAGGTGAAATTTTCTGTGAAGTCCTCTCATCCCATCTCTACTTCCTCGCTTGCTGTCAACTGTAGATTCAGTTGGGAATCAGCTGCTGTGGTGGTGGATTATTTATTTATGGGTCAAGGTCAAATCACAGACAAAAATCAAGATTATGGGTATACCAAGATTATTAGCAAATCTATAAGAGCGCTGATTTATATCGAAAGCGGGGGGTACAGACCTAGGAAGACTGTACCTATGTAGGATTAAAAGACTTTAAAGGTCATTCCACCCCCGCTTCACCTCAAGGAGCGGGGGTTTTTTTACGAGGAGTCAAACTGTGACTGGCGTTTCTGGGCAAGTGTTAGAGCAATCTGTGGTGGTATTTTCCCAAAATTACTTGCCACTGTGTCGAGTAAATATCAAACGAGCGATCGCTTTATTGGTGACAAATAAGGCAGAACCGATAGATTTTACTACAGGAAGTTGGCAAGTACGCTCACCCAGTTTGGTGATATTTGTACCACTCCACATTCGCTTGATAATTAGTTCTGGTGAACGGGTGTGGAAAGTTCCACCAGTAAATCGAAAAGAAGTATTACGACGAGACCATTACACTTGCCAATATTGTGGTAGCAAAAAACATCTAACCCTGGATCACATAATCCCCCGTTCCAGAGGTGGTCAACATACGTGGGATAACGTAGTTACAGCCTGTGAACGGTGTAACTCCAAAAAAGGAGACCGAATCCTCCAAGAAGTTGGTATGCATCTGTGTGCCAAACCTAAAGCTCCAATTCACCCAACTGTTGCTTTTGCTGAACAGTTTTGGAGCGAAGTGCAAGCAAACCTGGAATAACAGGAGAGCATAAGGAATGCTGAAATTAACTTACACAGAAAATGAATTTTATCTAGAATATTTAACCCAGTCTTTAGAAAATTGGGTACAAGCGCGAGTCATTTTAGCACTACGCATCGGTCAGCGTTTGTGCGTTGAACCTAGCACCGCTTCCTTTTTGCTTCCTGTTGATTTACCAGGAGTAGAAGCACTCCAGGTTGAGGTGAAACACAATGATACTGAAATTATTGCTTTGAATCGTTGTGATTTGGAGTATGTAGAGGTTTCTCTACGTGGTTCCTGGCTGACTTGTGATTGTGAAGATTCTGGTGTCTTTGTCACCGTCATGAGCGATCGCACAGAGTTTTTCTTACACAAACTTTGGCAAGAAGCTCAAGCTTGCGCTTCTGTACAAAGGTGAAATTCTACCTGATACATATGAATTCCTTGTAGGGGCGAATAACCGTAAGCTTACGCCAACGCCCCTACTGTAAAACCTGTGGATATTAAATAATTTGAAACAATCTTCAATTATTTTCGCAAAATCCCTTGACACTTTTGTAATACAATATGTAGTATAAATGTAATAAGAAGCCAAAAACAAGCTTCTTAAAGGGAAAAGCCATGTTGTACCAACAATTAGTACAGAGGCGACAGAACCAACAACTGTCTACAATCGATAAAAATTCTCTCGCTTCCAAATTATCTGAAACTGAGTTAGAAACTGAAAAAACTTCTAGGTTTGCAACTAAACAAACAACAGAATATATCCGTAATGTACAACAAGTTTATTACTTAGAGCGTCTGATGTTTTGTTAAAAATTTCTCAAGCTAATTTTTCTGAATCATGAAAACTGAGTAAGACCTTAGATTCTACTTCGTACCCTAACATAAGAAGCTTACAAACTGGACTATCGGGAAACCGATGGTGGGTTCGATTCCCACAGCCTCCACCTCGGGGGCTTATAAAAGCTGCCTGAACTTGTACGAAGTTTTTAATTTTGATTTTTTTTGGGTGGTTGGCATAGCGGCTGTGCAGCTGGCTTTTAATCAGCATCAGAGAGGTTCAACTCCTCTACCACCCATCAAGTAAGCCATTCACTATTCAAGTTTGATAATCCGAATTCTTACTACATTTTGTATTATTACAGTAATATTTAAATTTCAAAAATATGGCGACTTTAACTATGCGTCCCTTTCAGGGTGAGGCTGATTTAAACACGATCGCGTATCTCATAAATAGTTGTGATGCGGTAGATAAATTGGAAGAAGGAACATCTGTAACAGAACTGTGGGAGGAATTGAATACGCCTTCTGTTGATCAAAATCGTGATATGCGGTTATGGGAAGATAGCGATGGTAGGCTGATTGGTTTTGGATATTTATGGATTACTGAACCAAGTGAAAAAATTGATGGTTATCTCAGTTCTTATATTCATCCGAGTTTTCGTAGTCATGATTTGGAAACGCAGATTTTAGAATGGGCTTCAGAACGGATGTGTCAAGTTAGTCAAGAATGCGGTGTACCTGTGAACTTGCGATCGCGTGCGCGAGATTACCAAACTGAGCGCAGAGCATTTCTGGAAAATCATGGCTTCAAATGCGATCGCTATTTTTTCACCATGGAACGAAATCTGTCTGAAACTATAGCAAAACCGATATTTCCTGAGGGATTTACCCTACATCAAATGCATGAGGAAGACGCTGAAGCTTGGATAGAAATGTTTAATCAATCATTTATTGACCATTGGAACCACCATGACATAACCTTGGAGAATCTCAAACACTGGCTAAAGCAATCAACTTATAGGCGAGACTTAGATTTAGTGGCAACTGCTGCTGATGGGACTTTTGCTGCTTTCTGTTATAGTGAAATTAACCTAGAAGAGAATGTTCGTAACAAACGTAATGAAGGCTATATAGAGTTACTCGGCGTACGACGCGGCTTTCGTCGTTTAGGATTGGGAAGAGCCATTTTACTTTCAGGTTTACATCAACTTAAAGCAGCAGGTGTTGATACAGTAAGGCTTGGTGTTGATGCTGATAATCCGAATGGAGCGCTACAGCTTTACGAATCTGTTGGTTTTCGTAAAATTTGGACTAAATTGTCATACGTTAAGGATATTTAATTTATATCTTATCTTGAACATAATACCTCTATAAGTAGTAAAATAATATGGGGGTATTTTTTATAATAAAAATTGAAAATCATAATACTGGGTTCCCTAGCGTTAATTTATAGATATCATAAATAAAATAAAACCTTGTGTTTTGTAATTTCACATATTTTTTTTGAAAATTTTTCTTGGTATAATAAGTAAAAGTAGCTTTATATACAAGTGCTATTTGAGATTACTCTATGGATGCCGATAAAGCTTTAGAGATTGTAGAACAAGTACTGCTATCTTGGCAGTTAAGTCCTACTGAACAGTTAGTACTGCGCCAATCGTGCATGGGGAAAAGTTATGATGAAATGGCTCAGGATTATAATTACTCTTCCAATTATTTCAAAGAAATAGGCTCCAAATTATGGCATAATCTCTCAAATGCATTGGGGCAAAGAGTAACGAAAAAAAACATTAATTTAGCTCTTCGTCTATACGTACAGAAACAGAGAGAACAAAATAATGAATTGCAGCAGGATTATCTTACTGAAGATATTGTAATTGATAATTTGCCAGAATTAGTTCTATCAAATTCAATCATAAATACTCACATAGAGTATCCTAGTAGTCCTTTACCTGCGAATTCATTTTTTTATATTAACCGTCCTCCTGTTGAAGAACTCGCTTGTGCTGAACTAAATAGGTCTGGGTGTGTAATTCGCATTAAAGCACCGCAAAAGATGGGTAAAAGTTCACTGCTAAACCTCATGGTGCAAAATGCAAAGTTTTGTAGTTATCAAACTGCCTACTTGGACTTTCAAGAAGCTGATAAAAATATTTTTACATCTTTGGATAAGCTTTTACGTTGGTTTTGTGCAAATATTAGTGAACAATTACAGGTTAGTTCTAAAATAGACGATTACTGGGATGAAGATATTGGTAGCAAGGTCAGCTGTAAAATATATTTTCAAGACTATCTTTTCAAAGAAGTTAAAACGCCTATTGTCATTATCTTGAATGAGGTTAATCGTCTTTTTGAATATGCTTGTATAGCTTCTGATTTTTTGCCAATGTTACGATTTTGGCATGAAATGGCACGCTCAGTAGAAATTTGGCAAAAATTGCGATTAGTGATAGCTCACTCCACAGAAGTATATATTCCCTTGAATTTATATCAATCTCCTTTTAATGTTGGACTAGCAATTAAGTTACCTTACTTTACTAGTGAGCAGGTGCAATATTTAGCAAATCGCTATCAACTCGATTGGATTAATCATAGTCAAATTGAGCAATTAATGCAGATGGTGGGGGGACATCCATACCTAATTAATGTAGCTCTATATCATTTACATCAGGGAAAGATGACTTTAGAGCAGTTATTGCAAGCAGCTCCTACCCAAGCAGGTATTTACAGCGATTATCTCCGGGGTCATTTAGTAATGTTGCAACAGCAACCAGAACTGCTATCAGCACTACAACAAGTATTGACTATCCAAGATGGGGTGTTTTTGGATGCGATCGCTGCTTACAAGTTGGAAAGCATGGGATTGATACAACTAGATGGTAATCAAGCTTCCCTAAGCTGCGAATTATACCGTATTTATTTCCGTCAACAATTATAGTTTTTGTATTGTCTATTGCTGTAAAGTCTTATCCATATAATTAACTACTTCACCAAGTGTTTTTATCCTGTAAAAGAGCGTACATACTGTAGACTCCTAAAGTATGTAACGTAAGATAAAATGAATCTACTAACTTTTATAAAAGTAGTATTATGATCCAAACTTTACCCGTAGCAAAAACATACACCTACGATGAATTCATAGAATGGTATCCAGAAAATTCATCACAGCGCTACGAGCTACACAATGGAGTAATTGTAGAGATGCCCCCACCAACTGGCGACCATGAAGATGTTGTAGGTTTTTTAACTCAAAAAATTGCAGCTGAAATTGAGCGACACAACTTACCCTACCGTATCCCAAAAATGGGTTTAGTTAAAACACCTAATGCAGAATCAGCCTTGATACTAGATGTAATGGTTATAAACCGCAATAACCTCAAAATGGAACCTTTGTGGAAAAAACAGTCAACCGTTATTTATCCTAAAACTGTACCGCTTGTAGTCGAAGTCGTCTCAACGAACTGGCGCGATGATTATTATGATAAGTTTGGTAACTATGTTGGGCGAAGCCCTTCCCGAAGGGTAGAAATGGGTATTCCTGAATATTGGATAGTCGATTATAACGGATTGGGAGGACGCAAGTTTATCGGTAACCCTAAGCAAGAGACTATTTTTGTGTGCGAATTAATCGAGGGAAAATACCAAATGACACCTTTTAGAGGAACTGACCGTATTGTATCGCCTACTTTCCCACATCTAAACTTAACAGCGCAACAGATTTTTGATTCAGTATTGTAGCACTAGCTATTTGCTATTAAAAAAATCCATATTTAAAAGTATTGCTTACACAAGTACAATCTCCCTCACATTTTTTGGACTCATCAAGTGCTTTGAGAGCAGCACCAACAAAAACACCAACAAACTTTTCTATAGTCGGAATTGTACAAGCAACTCCTAAACTGACAGTCACAACAGGAAGCTTTAATCCACCGAGTTTAGCGATCGCGTGTTTGATAGCTAATTTTTTAACTTCTTCTCTAATGTTTTCAGCAATTTCAAAGGCTACATCAGCTGTTATATTAGGAAGAATTACGGCAAATGTATCATCTTGATAACGAGCTACCAATGCATCACGCTGACTTACACAACTAGGTATAACATTGGCGATTTGTTGTACACATTCATCTCCAGCTTCTCGTCCACAGGTGAGATTATAAATTTTCAGACTATCTATATCTAATAGAATTAGTGATAGTGGAGTTTTTTCAAAAGCTGACTTTTTCCAGCAATTTTCTAAGTAGGCATAAAAATAACGTTTATTATAAAGCTGAGTTAGGTCATCTATGTTACATAAATAATTTAAACGTATATTTTGGTCTCGTAAAATTTGAATCTGGTTGTGGAAAGAGAACTCATCAAAAGTCTGAGGTGCAAAAAACTGACGATACAACTCGCAGGATACTGTACATTTATTGCCATTTAGCTTGACTAATCCCATACTTTCCAATTTGTATGCTAATATTTGGTCTAATTCTAAAAAGCTATTGGTTGCAATTACCTTTTTCAGAGCTATACCTAATTCTGGATAGTCATGCAGTACCATTAAAAGTCTTCTCAAGTGAGCGCTATAAATTCCATTGATTGTTGGAGCTTCTTTTAATAATTCCTGGAGGGTTGTTTGAGGAGATTTGACTAAATTATAAAGAGCTAATTGGACTAAATAAGGATGTCCCCCTACCATTGTTTTCAGAGCAAGAACATTATTTTTCCCGACTACATTCCAATTCAGTTGATAACGTTCTGCTAATTCATGTATTTCTTCTATAGTAAATTCTGGTAACTTGACTGTTAGTCCTATATTTAACGGAGATTGATTAGTATTTAAATTGATGTATGCTTCTGTAGAATGAACTAAGACTAATCGGAGTTTTTTAAAAATATCATTATATCTACTTTCTTCATACCAAGAACGTAATATAACTAAGAAATTTTCGGCTAAATTAGGATAGTTGAAAATACTATTTAATTCATTGATCACTATAACTAAAGGATTACTTATTTGTTGTAATAGGTAATCTCTTAAATACAGAGTACAACTAACTTTACTACCAATATCTTTATCCCAAAATTCGTTGAAATTAGTTCTCACACCCAATTGCTGAGCAACATTGGCACAAAACCAACGCAGAAATTTATCTAAGGAATTAAAAATGTTTTCGTCCGCTTGCTGTAAATCTAAATATACGGTATAATAACCAACATTTTGAGTATGAGCTATCAAGCGAAAAACTAAAGATGTTTTACCCATCTGTTGTGGAGCTTTGATTCGGATTAAGCTTCCTTCCTTACAAACTTGTTGATAAATTAAATTTTCAATTGGATATCTTTTGATATAGAATTTGGAATTTAATGGTAGTACTCCACCAGGTAAATCAACGGATAATAATTGCATAAAGTCTTATTAAATAATTAAATAATTCTATGTTGGTTAATCAATAAGGTTTTGGTAGTCATACCATACCTGATGAACGTAACTTATAATTTTTATATTATTTTAGTACTTAGAAGCAACCCTAATAGGTAAACTTTGTTTATTTGAAAAACACATTTTTGTAGAGAGGTTCCACTTCTTATGTCTCTACTAACGAATTGATAAATGATTCCGGACTGCTATATTAAGTTAAAACTACTTCCTTAGCAGTACAAGATTACTTAACTCTGTACTAATATAAAGCAAAATGTTCTCAAAACATTCACTTAGTAGTATGTATTTTTAATAACATTTTTTCAAATAAATAGGAAAAGTAGGTTTTGGAATCACACATTTTTTTTTAGAAATAAGGGTGTGTGATTTCCGTAAATCTCTATGAGTTTTATGTAATAATCATAGGATATAAATTCTGATTTAGAAACTAATATGAATTATAAATATCAAGTGGGAGGTAGTCTAACAAGTGATGCTCCAAGCTATGTAGAGCGCTCTTGCGATAGAGAGCTATATATGGCATTAAAAGCTGGTGAGTTTTGCTATGTTCTCAGTTCTCGCCAAATGGGTAAATCTTCGCTGTTAGTTAAAACTAGCCACCATTTACAACAGGAAGGTTATAAATGTACTGTAGTTGACTTGACTAATATAGGTAGTGAAAATATTAGTCCGCTTCAGTGGTATAAAGGTTTGGTTACTGACCTATTGTCGGGATTTAAATTATCTCCAAAAATAAATTTAAAAAATTGGTGGCAAGAGCATGAGGATATTTCTCTATTACAAAGATTAAATCAATTTATTGTAGAAGTGCTTTTTGTCGAGTTTAAACAGGAAAAAATTTATATTTTCCTGGATGAAATCGACAGTATTCTAAATCTTAATTTTTCTGTGGATGATTTTTTTGGTTTGATTCGCTTTTGTTATAATCAGCGAGCTGTAAATCCAGAATATAAGCGTTTAACGTTTGCTATATTTGGAGTTGCAGCACCATCAGATTTAATTAAAGATAAGAAACGGACTCCGTTTAATATTGGTAAATCTATTAAATTAGACGGTTTTACTTTAGATAATATCCAACCATTAACCGAGGGTTTAAAAAGCTTAGAAGTTAATGAAAAAAAGCTCTTTCAAGAGATTTTAGCTTGGACAGGAGGACAACCTTTCCTGACTCAAAAAGTATGTCAATTACTAATACATTCAAGTTCCAAAATAGTTAGCGAAGCACTGTGGGTAGAAAATGTTGTCAGAACTCATATTATTGATAAATGGCAATCTCAGGACGATCCCCAGCATTTACGGACAATTAGCGATCGCATTCTTTGCGATGAACTTATGGCAGGAAGGTTACTGGAAGTATATCAACAAATCTTACTTGGGGATGATGTAGCAACGGACAATAGTTCAGAACAAATGGAATTACTTTTGTCTGGTTTGGTAATCAATCAACACTCTCAATTAAAAATCAAGAATTTAATTTACGAAGCAGTTTTTAATCTAGAATGGGTTGCTAAACAGATAGAAAATTTACGTCCATACAGTCAAAATTTCAAAGCATGGATTGCTTCTCAGCAGCAAGATGAGTCTTATTTACTGACAGGTACGACGTTACAGGAAGCTCTAGCTTGGTCATATAATAAAAAGCTGAGTGACCAAGATTATCGCTTCCTGACTGCTAGTCAAGAACTAGCAAAAAGAGAAATTGAAGTTGATTTAAAAGCAGAAAAACAGGCAAGAAGAATTGAGCGAGAAAAATCACAATTTGCTCTGGAAACTTCTCGACAAGCTTATAAACTATTAGCAGAAGCTCGGAAAATTGCCAAAAGAAAAGCTCAAACCTTACGTTTAGCTAAAAACCGGATTATTTCTATTGCGGGAATAGTTGCTAGCTTAATAATTCTTTTACGTATAATTGGACTGCTACAGGGAATGGAATTGACAATGCTAGACCAGTTCTTTCAAGCCCGTCCAGTAGCAAGAATTGACCCTCGCGTAGTCATTATCGCACTTGATGAGCCAGATATTCAGCAAATTGGTCAATATCCTGTGCCAGATCAAGTTTTGGTGAAAGCTTTGCAGATATTGAAAAGCTATAATCCTACAGCTATTGGTTTAGATTTTTATCGAGATTTACCTGTAGAACCTGGTTACAAAGAATTGGTGGAAGTGTATAAAACTACTCCCAACCTTATAGGTATTGAGAAAATAGTTGGTAGCGCGATCGCTCCACCACCAGTTTTAGCCCAATTAAATCAAGTTGGTTTTGTAGATCAGGTATTAGATGGAGATGGTAAGGTACGTCGTGCTTTGCTATCAGTCCAACACACTAATGGTAAATTGAGTTTAAGTCTAGGTTTAAATCTAGCCTTACGGTATCTAGAAACTCAGGGCATCACTCCTAAAAACCTTCCTAACTACAAAATGCAAATAGGAAAAGCAGTACTAATTCCTTTTTTACCAAATGATGGAGGGTTTGTCAGAGCTGATTCCGGTGGTTATCAAATTTTGCTCAACTTTCACGGTATCGAAAAACAGTTCCAAATTTTTTCCATCACAGATTTGTTAGCTAACCGCATACCACCTAATTCACTACGCGATCGCATAGTTCTAATTGGTGCAACTGCTGAAAGCATTAGCGACTTGTTTCAAACACCCTATAGTAGTCGGATTTTTGATTACCCCCACCAAATGGCAGGAGTAACCCTTCACGCTAATATTACCAGCCATATTTTGAGCGCTGCCTTAGATGGACAGCCAGTATTGCGAGTTTGGCCTGAGGTGGTAGAATGGCTCTGGATTTTGTTATGGTCTGGGGTAGGCACACTACTTAGTTGGCATTTCCAATCCCTGAGATTGTTCACAACAGTTACGATCACAGGTGTAGGTTTGACCTTAATAGCCTATTTTGCCTTTTTGCAAGGCTGGTGGATTCCACACATCCCACCACTTATTGGGCTAGTTGTTGCTGCTGTTAGCCTACCAATAGTCATTACTAGGCAATTGGAAATAATCCAGCTTCGTCAAACTGTAAAGTTATTAGTTGCAGCCATTAAGGAGCAACCCACTGCTGGACAGATTGCGATCGAATATCTCAAACAAGCTGAAGGTCAAGAAAATCAACTACTAATTGAGCAGGCATTGCAAGATGAAATCTAATTAGATTCGACAAGTCCTAATAATTGGGCAGTTGTCTTGCCAAAAAGTAATTTACTCAGTATTATGAGTATATGAATATGTTGTTGAGTTTAAATTCGAGCGCGAGAACCTGCACCTGAAGAACGTTTAGGTTTATTTGTTCTCGGTGGACGAAAGTCACTTATAGAAATTGTACGGCTTTGGAGTGAAATTTTTGTCACTCTTGATTTCTCGTGATTTACACTTGTTAAGTTAATCAAGATTAACAGGGCTATTAAAAGTTTCAGCCCATATGTATTTTTAGTATTCATTAATACATCCGCTTGCGTAATTAGTCGTGGTTGTAATAAACTTCAGACCAATTGCGACTAATCATGTAAAAAACGTGCAGAAAGAATATTATTCTTACTTTTCCTACCTTTCTTACTTTTGCAAGTTTCGTAATCACATGATTTCCGATTTGCTTCTGGATTATGAAATCACGCATCAAGGGCAAACAAAGCCTTGTTGTGAAAATACCCCCAGGGGAATTCGAATCCCCGTTACCTCCGTGAAAGGGAGGTGTCCTAGGCCTCTAGACGATGGGGGCATGGACTTGAACCTTTTACAATTTAGCTAATTTCCCCGTCAATGTCAACAACTTTGGCGAAAAACTTATATTGAGATATTATGCTTCAAAGGGAAGAAGGGAATGGGTTCACAAAAAAATCTCAAAATGGTGTATTATAAAAAACTAAGTATGAAAAAAAACATGATTGAATTAAAAAGGGGGTGTGATGCTACACCCAATTAGGTTAATATTTGCTATCCTCCACAAAAGATTTTGAAATTTATCGCTCAAAATCTACAACATGGAAGCATCTTTTGAAATTACTTTACAGATGGTATTAGCCGTCGTTGCAGGCATTGGCGCTCAGGTGCTAGCTGCATACCTTAAAGTAGTACCAGGCATTGTTTTTTTACTGCTGTTTGGCATTCTACTTGGCTCTGACGGTTTAGGGTTGTTGCATCCCCAAATGCTGGGTACTGGATTGGATGTAATTGTCGCTCTGGCAACGGCAATCATTTTGTTTGAGGGTGGTTTAAATCTCGATCTCCGGGAATTAGGTAGGGTTTCACTGAGCCTACAATTGCTTGTAACCCTAGGAACTCTAATCACGCTCCTAGGTGGTAGTATGGCGGCTCACTGGTTAGGTGAATTTCCTTGGAGTATTGCTTTTCTATACGCTTCTATCGTAGTGGTTACAGGGCCAACGGTAGTTAGTCCATTACTTAAACAAATTAATGTAGACCGACAAGTAGCTACGCTTTTGGAGGGGGAAGGAGTTCTCAACGACCCTGTGGGTGCTATTTTAGCCTTTGTTGTTCTAGATACAATTGTTAATAACGACCCCGATCCATTTGCAGCTATTTTCGGTTTGTTGGTACGTCTTGGTATTGGTGGTGCGATTGGTGCAGCAGGCGGTTATTTGATGAGCCTGATTTTTAAGCGTGCCAATTTTCTGTCTTATGAATTGAAAAATTTGGTAGTTCTGGCGACATTATGGGGTCTATTTACTCTAGCGCAGATGATTCGCACAGAATCAGGAGTAATGACTACTGTAGTGGCAGGTGCTGTGTTTGCCAATTCTTCAGTTCCAGAAGAACGTCTTTTACGTAGCTTTAAAGGTCAGTTAACGATTTTAGGTATTTCAGTACTCTTCATTTTACTAGCGGCTGATTTATCTATTGCTTCTATGTTTGCTTTGGGTTGGGGTAGTTTAGCTACTGTTTTAGTATTAATGTTTGTGGTTCGCCCAATTAATATTCTGTTATGTACTTGGAAAAGTGACTTAAATTGGCGACAAAAGTTATTTTTAAGCTGGGTTGCTCCGAGGGGTATTGTTTGTGCTTCTGTTGCTTCTTTATTTGGAATTTTGCTGACACAACGGGGTATCAGTGGAGGTGATGCGATCAAAGCTTTAGTTTTCTTGACAATTATTATGACGGTTGTTTGTCAAGGATTAACGGCTGGTGTAATTGCTAAGTGGTTGCAAATCACCTCAAAAGAGGTAAAGGGAGCAGTAATAGTCGGTTCTAATTCTTTAAGTTTACTGATTGCGCGATTTTTTCAGGAACGGGGAGAAAATGTAGTTCTCATTGACACTGACCCCGAATATTGCGATCGCGCTCTGGCTGAAAATGTTCGATGTATTGTCAGCAGCGCTCTCGATACGGGAGTTTTGGAAGAAGCGGGATTGGCTTCCATGGGGACTTTTTTAGCTATGACAAATAATGGTGAGGTAAATTTCGTCTTAGCGCAACGAGCTGTAGAAGAATTTAACCCACCACGTGTTTTAGCAGTATATCCTCGGGATCCCCAAGCAACGCCAAAAGTTAACAATCATCAAGTCATCCAAGCTTTCGTACCAGATTTAGCAATCAAAACTTGGAATGAGTACCTTAATGATGGTCGAGTCAAGTTAGGAACTACTACTCTGAATGAGTCAGAGTTCGTTCTCCAAAAAGAGCATATGCAAACCCTAATTCAAACTGGTGATTTATTACCACTATTAGTAGAACGTGAAGAATATCTCCAAATTATGCCAGTTAACCATAATTGGGAAGTAGGCGATCGCATTATCTACCTATTACACGACCCCAGACCGAATCTTTTAAAACTTTTATCTGGTGGAAGCCAATCGAGTCGTTTATCTTTGGAGAAATTACCAGAAGTTGATATTCCTCTAGCAAAATTATCTCCACTTTCTGCTACCGAGACTCCTAGTGGTTGAAGATTAAGACTCTGTTACAGCTTGATAGTCGCTAGTTACTTGGGAAGATTCTGTTGTTAACTGCTGATACATTTGCTTTTCTTGCCATAACACACTACCCAAATGCACAAAGGCCAGAAATATTGCAGCTCCTGAAATCAGGTAACTATGTATAGTGTACAAATGTGCTACTGTCACCGTATTCACAGCACCACCACCTGTGAGTATATATCTAAGTTGAGAACCAATCAAAGGAATTGCTTCGATTGTGCCCAGTTCAATGTTAAAACGCCAATATCCTTCTTGAGTCCAATCTAAAATCATCGCTGTCCAATCCAAACCAATTAAACTCAAGATCAAAAATATCCCACTAATCCAAGCTGTCAGCCAACTTCTATTAAATTGTCTACCTAAAAACATGACTACCATTTGAATCAAAGCAATACCAATCACCATATTGCCAGCAAGATTGTGGGCTTTACGGAACAACCAACCGTATTGCACTTCGTTGTTGATTATCTCCAACGAGCGGTAAGCTCCACCCGCTGTTGGTTGGTAGTAAAAAGATAATAAAATCCCACTTCCAGCAGCAATTAGGCTTAAAGTTAAAATTGTTACCGAAAGTATGGTTGCTATCCGCCTCATAACAAAATCAAATCTTGAAGTAGGCATGGTTCTTCCTTATATGTATTTTTATTACAGTTTAACTAGAAATCTTAAGAATAGTTAAGTCTTAAGGCAAAGAAATTTAGCTTTAGTGTTTATACTTAACATTTAAGCTAAATATTTTACCCAAAATTGTAAAGCTTCTGGGGAGCCGTACCACATACCCCGACTTCTCGGGGTATGTTTAACACCTTCAATAATTATATTTTCAGCTCCCTCTAAATGTGCTGCTTCTATGGGTGTAATTCCATCTCCCCAAGTGTTACCTTGACCACAAGTGAGTTGGTAACTACTGTAAGCTAACCAACTTCTACGTCTATGTCCAAAAATAGTTTTACCTGCAACACAAACGTAACGTACATTTTTGTAAAAAGCACCGGGGTAATTATTTTTGACAAAATCGAGATTCCAGCGTGTCCAACGTTCTTGGCTAATATGGGGTGTACCTAGGGTAATCAGGGTACTAACTTGAGGATGGGCAGAAAATACAGATGGTTTAACTTCACCTCGTCCTAAATAAGGTATTTCTCCTATATATATACGAGATATCCAACCCCCTGCTGAGTGTCCAATCAAGTTAATTTGCGAAGCTTGATGTGTATGAAGAACTTGCTTTACAGTAGAATCTAGTAACTGTAAAATCGGTGTTATCGGTCTACCACCAAGGGTTGATAGCCAATCTCGTCGTCGTAAGGGTACTGTAACTGTTGGAGTTAACTTTTGGAGAGATTGTTCTAATTGGCGGTAGGCGATCGCGCTTTCTAAGTAACCGGGTAAAATAACTGTTGGTAGTGGCATTTGTGCAATCTTACTTTCCAATCAACTTCACGAAGCCGATACCACTAAAATAGAGTCCCAAAACAGCCCCTGCTAATAAACTTTGGGTGAGTGGATCTGTAGATGGAGTCAAAATTGCACCTAAAACCACAGCACCCATAATTACATAGCGCCAAGCAGATAACATGATTTTAGAAGAGACAATTCCCAATGTCGCCAGTAATAATTGGATAATCGGGACTTGGAAAGCTAAACCAGTACTAAATAAAAGTAGTAATACAAACTCAAAATATTTATCAATCGACCATAATTGTTCTACAACATTCTCACCGTAGTTAATGAAAAAATTTAACGCTGCGGGAATCAGTAGAAAGTACGCAAATATCAAGCCAACAAAAAACAGTATACTCGACCCTAAAACGATAGGTGCTATTAACCGACGTTCTCGACGAGTTAATCCGGGAAGAACGAATTGCACAATTTGATACAGTACAAAAGGGCTAGAAATCAGTAGACCGCTATATCCTGCTACTTTAATCGACACAAAGAAAAATTCACCCGGAGCCAACTGTAGGAACTTTACACCTTGTGCTGGCACCTCTAGAAGTTGGACAATAGGTTTGACCGCGATAAAACAGCCAATAGCAGCGATCACTACAACTATCAGAGAATAAAAAATCCGTTGTCGCAATTCTTCCAAATGGTCAAACAGCGACATTTCTACATCTCCTGGTAACTCATCAAGAGGATCTACTTCTTCATATTCTTCCTCTAGGTCGATACTAGGGGAATTTACAGTTTCTACATCTTGTGAAGGCGTCATGATATCGATTATTTAGCATATCTTAACTATTTTATCTGTCTCGGCAAGTTAGCAAATAAACCCAGGTAACTTTTTTGCTGATTTTTTATATTTCTATCCGGTTGATAGGGATGGAAGATGCATAACTAATAAGAGAGCCTTCTTGTCGGCAATATCTTTTTGCAAAAGACTGCAACCCACAATCAGTATATCTTGTCATCGAAGCAATATGTATTAGGTATGTTGTTCAAAACAATATACAGACACCTTATTTTTCTACAGCCAGATTTATCAGAGGGGTATCTGCTATGTCGTGACAATTACAGTAATTTATTCTTAGAGGTTTGGAATGAATAAGATTTACAGTGTTGCGATTGTATTAACTGTTTTGATGTTGATTGCAGGCGACATTTGGATGAATAGTGTTTCAAGCTCTCAATTACATACACCTTCTGAAATTACCGAAATGCTACCGTTATTAGTTTCAGCTAGAGATGACCAAACGCAGGATTGCTTACGTGCTGGCAATTGTAAAGATTAACTTTCATTTCTTCTCTGCCTTCCAAATATTGAGAGGAAGGGATCAATACCCATGATACACATAAAATCCCTGTAGGGGCGAACAATCGTTCGCCCTCTTCATTAAGATTATTAGTGACTTAAATCACATTATTTGATATTTTTTTAAGGTTCGGAGTTGGAATGATTAAATATAGTTAAGAAAAGATAAACAATAATCCGGAAAGATAAATACTAATTTTGTAGTGGTAACGTGATATCAAAAATAAAAGGATACTTGTTCGTAAGTAAATACTCTGGTATGCGTTAACGGAAATAAAGCAATGTAAAGGGAATAGGGAAGATAAAGAAGTATTTTCTTCATTATTTTCCAGTGTGATGTTCTTATCAAGCATTGGATTTCCCTGTTTCCTGTTCCTCAGAAATTTAGTTTTCCCTACTCCCTTCTTTTATACTATGCCCTTAAATATAGAAAAATTTTACCAAGCTTGTAATCCTGGTAGACCTTTAATGATGGGGGATGCTACAGACCGACGTTACTATATAGATTTTGCTTCAGTACGTGGTGGTAAGATTATTGAGGCTTTGCAACGTAGCATTTATCTCGGAGCGCAGAATACTGCTACCTGTCAACTGTTTACGGGACATATTGGTTGTGGCAAATCTACTGAGTTGTTGCGACTAAAAGCAGATTTGGAACAGCAACAATTTCATGTAGTTTATTTTGAATCCACTCGTGCTTTGGAAATGGCAGATGTGGATGTCACTGATATTCTGTTAGTAATTGCTGGTAAGGTCAGTGAGAGTTTGGAGGAAATTAAAATTAAGTTAAAGCCAAATTATTTTGTACAGTTGTTTACAGAAATTGTTGATTTTCTGAATACGCCGATTGATTTAGATGTAGAAGCCGAATTATCTGTAGGAATTGCTAAAATTACTGCCAAGACTAAAGAAAGTCCTACCTTACGACGACGGCTACGGGATTATTTAGAACCGCGTACTCAGAATATATTACAGTCAATTAATAATGAACTACTTAACCGGGCAAATAAGGAGTTAAAAGCAAAAGGTAAAAAAGGATTGGTTGTAATTGTTGATAATCTGGATCGGGTAGGAATTAGACCGTTACCTGGTGGGCGATCGCAACCTGAATTTCTGTTCATTGACCGGGGTGAGCAACTGAATAAGCTGAATTGTCATGTAGTCTACACCATTCCTTTATACTTAACTTTTTCCAACGATAGTGGTGAGCTACAAAATCGTTTGGGAGGTGGTGTTGCACCGAAAGTTTTACCAATGGTGCCAGTGCGTTTACGTACGGGTGAGATTTATCCTGAAGGTTTGGCTTTAATGCGACAAATGGTACTGGCTAGAGCCTTTCCGGAAGTAAATGCCCAAAAAAGGTTAGAATTTATTACAGAGCTATTTGATAATTCTGATACGTTAGATAGACTATGTTTAATCAGTGGTGGTCATGTACGTAACTTGTTAGGATTGCTTTTTGATTGCTTGCGGGAAAAAGACCCCCCGTTTGAGCGTGATTTGTTGGAGCGAGTAATTCGTCAACAACGTGATTTCCGCAGTAAAGCAATTGATGATGATGAATGGGAATTAATTTTTCAGGTGGTACATCAACAAACAGTCAAAGGTCAGATAGAATATCAGTCTTTAGTGCAAAGTATGTTTGTATTTGAGTACTGCGATACCGAAGGGAACTGGTTTGGTGTCAACCCTGTCTTAGCAGAAACACAGAAATTTAAATCTAGATTTCAACAATATGGATGACCAATATCGGTCGGATGTAGAAGCAGTAAATAATGAGTCTTCGCTCAATAGTTTAACACGAGCGATTAGATTTTCTCAGGGACATTTCTCCCTAGTATTGGCGTACTCTAATTATGCAGATTTGCAAACACGAGTTTTGCAACAGATACATGAAAATCTCAGAGATGATAATTACAAAATTCAGGAGCTACATCTACCTCCAAATATCCGCACTCTTTACAGACTTATTCAACTTGAAATGGCAGAACAACCCTCAGTTTTGATGGTTTTGGGTCTAGAGAGTGTGACTGCGTTAAATGAATTGTTAAGTGCAACAAACAATGTCCGAGATGAATTTCGTAAAAGAATGCCATTTCCCATAGTATTATGGGTGAATGATGAAGTTTTACAAAAACTAATCAGATTAGCACCAGATTTTACTAGTTGGGCTGCAACACCAATTAGATTTGAAATGACTACAGATGAGTTGCTTGCTTTTCTCCATCAAGAAACTAGTTCTCTGTTCGCTACAATTATTAATCCTGGTGGGGTCAAGCAAACTGAATTTGTCACCAACTCAAATAGTGTTTTGTGCAAACGGGAAGATAGTTACGAATTACGCTCAGCGATTAAAGATTTATTAGGACGGGGAATTAGTTTAAATCGTGATTTAGAAGCAAGTTTAGAATTTGTGTTTGGGTTAGACGATTATATTAGCGATCGCATAGAATCTGCTTTGAATTATTTTCACGAAAGCTTAAGTTTTTGGCGAGAATCTGCTCAAAATAATCAACAGCATCATCACAAAGCTCAGTTATCTAATTTAGGTAATGAGTTAGAAATTTTGGATAATGACCAAGTGCCACTTCTGAGACAAGGAGTTTTACTATATTATATTGGATTATGTTATTGTCGTTTGGCTGATAGAAGTCAAACAGAAAATCGCCGCAATTGGGAAGAAGCGAAAAATTATTTACGGTTATGTGTCAATCTATTTACAGAAGCTGAGCGTCCAGATATCGTAGCTCAATTTATTTGTCCGTTATGTGAAGTTTTACAATATTTAGAAGAGTGGAAAGATTTACAAAAGGTCGCTCAAACAGCCTTAGAATTACATGAAAGTTATGGTACTCAAATCCAATTAGCCTGTGACTATGGATTTTTAGCAAATATCGCTTTGCAAGATAGTCGATGGCAGCGAGCTAGCCAATATGCTCAAGCATCATTATTAAGCTTAGCCGATATTAGAGCCAATAATAGTGAACAATATTTGTTTCCATTACTTTTAGCACAAATCAATCAATTATTTTTAGCCAAAGCCCAACGTCATTTAGGTGACGAGAAAATGGCTTTGGAACATTTGAAGATTGCAAGTCAAGAATTAAAAAAAGCTTTAGAAAATAGCGCTCATCGCTTTGATGCTCATCGTTACATTCGTCATTTACGATTGTTAGAATCGCTTTATTACGAGCAAGGTCAATACTCAGAAGCTTTTAGAATTAAGCAAAAACGTCGTTCTGTAGAGCAACAGTACGGTTTTCGAGCTTTCATTGGTGCGGGAAAATTGCAACCCCAACATCAAGCTACACCAGTTATGGGGGTTGCTAGTGTAGCGCGGGAAATAGATGCTTCTGGTCGTCAGTTGGATATTGATCGCTTGTTAGGGAGAATTAGTCGTTCTGACCAAAAGTTAATTGTTATACACGGGCCTAGTGGTGTTGGGAAAAGTTCTACGATTACAGCAGGTTTATTACCTGCACTGCAACAAACTGGGTCTATTGGCGACCAAACTGTCGTAGCTGTAGTATTACAAGATTATACAGACTGGGTACGAAAATTAGGTAGGTTATTAGCAGATGCGATCGCTGATGTTCAACACCCACTAGCACGAGAAGATGTGTTGGGAGATGAAGTACTCAATAAAGTTCCAACCATCCTTGAACAATTAGCAGAAAATGCTCAAAAGGATTGGATTACAATTTTAATTTTTGATCAATTTGAAGAATTTTTCTTTGGTTCTCCTAACGAACCGCAAAAGCGCGAGTTTGCCGAATTTCTACGTGATTGTTTGCGAATACCTTTTGTTAAAGTTATCCTTTCGTTACGAGATGATTATTTAGACCGTTTATCTGAGTTTAAAAATCTTGCCGATTGGGAAGGAGTTGATTATAGTATTGTTGATCAGAATATTCAGTATGAATTAAAAAATTTTTCTAAAGAAGATGCGAGAAAACTAATTGAACATTTTACAGAACGTTCTCAATTTCATCTCGAACCTGATTTGATTGACGCTTTAGTAGAAGATTTAGCTGCTGGACAGGAAAAGGGGAAAGTACGTCCTATTGAATTACAGTTAGTGGGAGCGCAACTCCAAGATGAAAAAATTACTAAGCTATATCAATATCAAAGATTTAGAACTAAGAAAGTTATAGAACGTTATTTAAATCAAGTGATTTTAGATTGTGGCCCAGCTAATAGAATTGCAGCTCAAAGAGTCTTGTGTTTATTAATCGATGAAAGTAACCATCGACCTTTTAGAACTCGTGAAGAATTAGCTACAGGACTGGCAGAATTAGAGCAAGAAGATAAATTAGATTTAGTCCTAGATATTTTAGTTCGTTCTGGATTAGTAGTTCTGTTTCCAGATATTCCTGACCGCTATCAATTAATTCATGATTATTTAGTTGATTTAATTAGTGAACTTAAACAACAGGGGTCTGATTTATTCAGATATTTTTTGCTTACAGAACTCCAACAATTGCGTGATAAAGAGCAACAAAACCAAGCAGAAATTGAACGACTTAATTCTGTACTGAGAATGGAATCTGGGTTGCAGCAACAACTTAATCAATTAAGAAATCGTTTAGAGCAGCGTCAAGCAGAAATAGAACGGCTTAACAGTGAACTGAGGCAAAAAAAACAACAACTTCCTCCGACAAATAATTCTTCTCAACTAGGATTAGACTTACTTACAGAATTAAATGAATTACGTAAGCGCGAAGAATCTACTCGTATAGAAATTGAGCAACTACGCGCTGAATTAGAACACCAAGAATCACGTAAGCGTGAAGAATTGAATCGGGTAGAAATTGAACGACTTGTGGTTGAACTAGAGCAGCAAAAGCTCCAAGCAGAATTGATTAAAAAAGAACAACTGCGAATTAATGAAGCTCGGAGAAATCGAAGTTTAAAAAGAGCTTTAGCTGGTTCAATTACAGCTATATTAGCTTTAACTATTTCGATTTTTACTGCTGTGTTTCAATGGAGACAAGCAATTATCAGTGCAAGTCAAGCTGACAGTGCATCAAGTGCAGCACTGTTTGCTTTAGATAAACATATTGATGCATTAAAAGATGCATTAAAAGCAGGGAAGAAACAAAAACAAGCTTATTTAGTAGATTCAGTAACTCAAGAAAGAGTCCGAACAGCGCTACACCAAGCAGTGTATGGAGTTGTCAGAGAAAAGAACCGTTTAGAGGGACACATGGCTGAAGTATATAGTATTGCTTTTAGTGGCGATCGCACTACAATCGCTTCAGCCAGTGCTGACAAAACTATAAAACTCTGGCGTCCAAACGGCAAGTTAATTACCACTTTATCTGGACATAGTAATCGGGTTAATTGTGTAACTTTTAGTCCTGATGGTCAAACTATTGCTTCTGCTAGTGCTGATGCAACTATAAAACTTTGGAATACTTTGAGTAAGCAAAGCATCACATTATCAGGACATAATGATGTTGTCAATAGCGTTTCTTTCAGCCCTAATAATTCTTTAATTGCTTCTGCTAGTGCTGACGAATCTGTCAGAATTTGGCAACGAAATGGAAAACTGATGAGAACTTTATGGGGTCATGATAGTCCAGTTAGGAGCGTTGCTTGGTCTCCTAATGGTAGTATTCTAGCCTCCGCAAGTAACGATAAAAAAATAATTCTTTGGAATCGCAACGGTAAACTTTTAAGAAGTTTTTCAGGACATAATGACGCAATTTTAAGTATTGCTTGGTCTCCCGATGGACAAATGATTGCCTCGGCAGGTTTGGATTATACTATTAAAATTTGGCGTACCCGTGATGGAAAACTGTTAAAAACCTTTTTAGGGCATAGTGATGGAATTACAAGCATTAATTTTAGCCCTGATGGTCAAACTATTGCTTCTGCTAGTACAGATAAAACAGTCAAACTTTGGGATTTAGATGGTGAAGTTTTAGCAACTCTTAAAGGACATAGTAACAGAGTCAATAGTGTAGATTTTAGTCCTGATGGTCGGACTTTGGCTTCTGCTAGTAAGGATACAACTATCAAACTTTGGCAAGGTGAGGATGTACTACCAAGAAATCCCCAAGCGCATACAGAAGGTATCACTACAGTTAGCTTTAGTCCTGATGGCAAAACTATTGCTTCTGCTAGTTTAGATAAAACTGTTAAGTTGTGGAATTTTAAACAACCATATTTAACTTTATTAGAACATCAAGACCAAGTATGGAGTGTTGCTTTTAGTACTGATGGTAAAATGCTCGCTTCTGGTAGTAAAGACAAAACTGTCAAGTTATGGCAAGAAAATGGTAAGCTAATTAGGACATATAGTGGTCATAGTTCTACAGTTTTAGGTGTAAGCTTTAGCCCTGATGGTAGAATCGCTTCCGCTAGCAGAGATAAAACAGTTAGGCTGTGGAGTATGAACGGTACAGCAATTAAAATGTCTGGTCATACAGCAGCAGTTAATTGGGTAAGTTTTAGTCCTGATGGTCAAATCATTGCCTCGGCTAGCGATGACAACACAGTAAAATTGTGGAGTCAGGATGGTAAATTGCTCAAAACTTTAGCAGGTCATGAAGGCTCAGTATACGGCGTTGCTTGGTCATCTGATGGTAAAATTATCGCTTCAGCTAGTATTGATAACACTATCCGTTTTTGGAATCAAGATGGTAAATTCATCAAAAAGTTAGAGGGGGATGGTGATGGTTTTACTAGCGTTGCTTTCAGTTCCAATGGTATTTTGGCAGCAGCTAGCGAGGAAAACATCAAATTATGGAGTCGTGAACATAAGTTATTGATTGCTTTCAGGGGATACACTGGTGGCTTGACTAGCTTCAGTTTTAGTCCCGACGGTAAAACTATGGCCACTGGTAGTGCCAACGGTACAGTAATTTTACGTAATTTAGAAGATACAAAGATAGACAATTTAGTTGTGCAAGGTTGTCAATGGCTTGGAGATTATCTTAACAATAACTTTAGAGTTACTAAAGGCGATCGCGCTTTATGTGATGGATATCGTAATCCATAATTATATAACTTCCTCAGCCAAAAGTTGACCCTTAACCCGTTCATATTCATCTTCAAGGAGCCATTCTTCGGCTGCTTGATAGTTGGAGTGAGTGACTACGAGTTTATAGTTAGATGTAGGGTTAAAAATATGGCAATTACCGTCTTGATCACCAACTAGCATCAGAATCTTAGGTGGGAAAAGAACTGGATCAACCCAGATTTCTAGAAATTTCCAGGTTTTAGCTTGTTCTGCGAGGGCTGGTACGTGGGATTGCATGATACTCACCTGTAGTTTTCACAATTTTGATCTCACCATAGTAAAGTGGGATTTGGTTGCTATCTGCTTTAATTATGTAACCTATCGGCTCTGAAAAGTAGAGTCCATATCGTTCATAATCATCGTCTTCATCATCTATTCCGGTTCGCTCTTCTCCTGCAATGATAGCTTGCGTAACTCGTTCTAGAGTTTCGCGATTATTGAACACATGCGCTCTACCTTCTCTCCGAAGCAACCGTTGGACTTGAGGGGTATCAGGCAAATGGCGATTAATTAGGCTTGGTCGAGGATCTGGGGTAATATTTCGGTCAATTCCGCTCATAGGTTGGGCGATCGCATAGCGTAGCAAGTTCTTTTTAGGTAATTTTAAAAGCTATTCTGGTATTTAATACACAACGCCTACAACGCTTACTCAACATCAATCGCACCTAGAAGTTTTAGTGATGCTTTTTGTGCGTCGGTTAACCCTTTGACACCATTAATATTCATGTTCTCATAAGGTCGTGGAGCTTGCAGCGTTTTACTACATTTTCCTGTTTTGATATCCCACAGTTTTATTGTTTCATCATGGCTGGCACTTGCTAAGATATTCCCATTCGGGCTAAATTTAACCGACCAAACGCGGTTTGTGTGTCCTGTTAAAATTTTCAGACATTCTCCTGTACTTACATCCCATATCCTGACTGTTTGGTCATCACTGGCTGTAGCAAGTGTTAAACCATCTGAGCTAAATGTAACAAAGTAAACTCCACTAGTATGTCCGGATAAAGTTTTTATACATACTCCCAATGGCGGGTTATCCGCAAAACTTTCTCTAATACTTGCTGCTAAATCCCACAATTTTACCGTACTGTCATCGCTTGCTGTCGCTATTATTGTGGCATTAGGACTGAAGTCTACTGATAATACGCCGTTACTATGCTCTGCAAGAGTTGCTAATATACCTGTATTAATATCCCATATTTTAGCAGTGTAATCTCCACTTGCGCTTGCTACCATTTTACCGTCTGAGCTAAAAGCAGCAGCCCAAATCCAGTTTGTATGTCCTTGTAAAGTTTTTAAACAATTACCTGTCTGTACATCCCACAATTTTAAAGTTCGGTCAGCACTGCTAGTTAATAAAGTTTTACCGTCTGGACTAAAATTTACCGACCAAACCCAGTTAATATGTCCATGTAAAGTTTTCAAACATTCACCTGTACCAGAGTCCCATAATTTGACTTCGTTACTACCACTTGCTAAAGTTCTACCGTCGGGACTGAAAGCTACTGATACTACTAAACTAGTGTGCCCTGCTAAAGTTTTTAGACATACACCTGTGTCTACATCCCATAATCGTACTTGGCAATCACCACAACCACTTACTAAGCTTTTCCCATTAGGACTAAAGGCAATTAGCCGAAATGCGTTTGTGTATCCTTTGAAAGTTTTTACACATTGCCCTGTGGCTACATCCCATAATTTTACTGTATGGTCTTCGCTGCTACTGGCAATGATTTCCCCATTGGGACTAAATGCTATTGACCAAACTTGGCTGGTATGTCCTTGTAAGATTTTCTTGCAAACACAAGTTTCTATGTCCCACAGTTTCACTGTTTTGTCATGACTGCTACTGGCTATTTGCTTTCCATCTGGGCTAAATGCTAGTCGTTGTACAAAGTATTTATGTCCTGGGAATGTATTTATTAGCCTACCTGTATCTACTTCCCATAACTGGATTTTGCAGTCGTCGCTGGTGGAAGCAAGAAGTTTTCCATCTGGGCTAAATGTAATGGCTTGAACGAAGTTGCTTGGTACTTCTAATCTATGGATTAGTTCACCAGTACCTACATTCCATAACCGGATAGTACTATCATTGGCACCACTGGCTAAAATTTGACCAGTGGGGTTAAATGCTAGTGCATAGATTTGTCCAGTATGTCCACTAAAAGTTGTTAGCTGTCCGTTACAAATATCCCACAACTTGATTGTATGTTCATCACCAACACTTGCTACAAAGCGACTGTCTGGACTAAATGTAACTTCATATACCCAACTCGTTTGTCCTGGAAAAGTTTTCAGGCATTCTCCAGTACCAATATTCCATACTTTTACGGTTTTATCATCGCTGCTAGTAGCTAACATTTTACCATTAGGACTACAAGCGAGGGAGAGAATCCAGCGTTTGTGTGCTTGCCAACTGAATAGTGATTTTCCATCGGATACTTGCCATAATTGCACTTGACCAGCAACACCACCAGTTATTAAAATTCCATCTGGACTAAATACTACTGCTAAAATGCTGCTAAGAGTTTCAGTGAAGATAGATTTTGATAAGTCAGCGTTTTGGAAATTAACGCCATTTAAATTAATATTTTTCAGGTAAGCTTGCCAAACTGTTAGGTTAGAAAAATCCGCATTGGTTAAATTAGCTTGGATATGGCTAAGTAAATTTAGAAGATTACCAGCAGCATATCCGAATCGATTTTGATGATTACGTAAATTTCTCAGAATTTGATATAAATGATTTTGAAGTTGGTTTTTATTACCAAAGTGGGCTACTAATTTCTTAACTAAAGGTTTGAGAAATAAACAAATTTGTGCAGAGCGAATATAGTCTTTAGCTGTAGCTTTAATCAATGCATAACAGTGCAAAAACAAATATTTACCTGTGATAATTTCGCTGTTAATTTCAGTAATTAATTTCTCTGTCATGTACTCCATAACAGCAGGTTGTTGTGTAAAGGTTGTGATATTAGTGTCATGACTCGTTTCAATCAATGACCTCGCTTTTAAAGATTGCAGTGCTTCAAGTAGTTCTCGTGGCGATACAGGTGTGATAATATCTTGTTGTAATTCAGTTAGAGAAATTACTTCCCGGTTAATTGCTAACCAGTACATGACTTGCTTTTCGCTCTGCTGTAAACGTTCAAATTGTTGGTCTAAAAGTTCCCAAATATCGCCAAAAACACAAGTTTCATAGTCTAAGAATTGCGATACATCACCAGCGAATAGTTCTTGGGTTGTGGTTGCAACTATTTTTAAAGCTAATGGATTACCGCTATAACGCTCGGTTAGTAATTGCTCTTGCTCTTGTGAAGCACTAAAACCTTTATCTGTAAATATTTCATGTGTTTCTAACTCACTTAAACCACTTAGTTGTAGAGAACGAACTGGTAAATTTTTACCTTCTTTAGATGCTAAACCTTTGGGTTTCTCACGGCTAGTTAGCAATAAGCAGCTTTGATGGGATATTTCGGTGATGTACCGAAATAACTGTCCGTAACTTTCGTATCCTTCCCGATAATTCCCCGCACTGAAACCACTTAGAAGAATTGTTTCAACATTATCTAAGATAATCAAACACTGTGACTTACTCAAGTATTTCATTAATAATGTCAGTTGGGCTTCCGATGTCTCGGGTAAGTTTGTTTCTTGCTGGTTGGATAAGAATTTTATGAGGTCTAATAGTAAATTCTGTATAGGTGGTGCATTACGTAGAGAACGCCAAAATATATATTCAAACTGTGAGTGGTTATTTTTTGCTACTTTGACTGCAAGAGTAGTTTTACCAATACCACCCATTCCTTGCAGAGTTACTAGACGACAGCGATCGCGCACTATCCACTCAAAGAGTATTCCCTGTTCGTAATGACGTCCATAAAATGTAGAAACATCAACCGCATCCCCCCAATCTTGTTTGCATGGACGCCTCTCTTTAGGTAATTGAGAAGTTTCGTCAGATTGGTATTCTTGCTTGTCTTCGGTGTCACTGCGTTTCCCTTCTTCTTGACTTAGGTTTTGTTCATCAGAGCTTTTTTGTGTCGAATAATATCGTCTTATTACTGAATGTAAGTTGCTTTTATTGGTTTTTTCCCCAAACACTTCCGAAAGCGATCGCCACAGTTGAAACCCTACATATTTGATGTAATCAGTCTGATAACCTAAGTCATCCGCAATTTCTTCGTAAGTTTTTCCCTCCCAGGAACGACGCAATACGTCTTGTTGAATATCATTTAATCTTTCCGGACTAATAGCCGTATCTATGATGACAAGCGCTTCAGAGAAGGTCAGGAATACGTTTTCTGAATTCATTTTTATAAATCAATTTATACAGCAACTAACTTTTTATAACTTTGACTATTTGATTACAGCAAATTATAAACTCAAAACTACTAACTTTGTATAATTTTTTGTCACAGACATGAGCTAATTACCGAGATAAATTCAACATATACCTTCACTCATACAGGATTAAACCAATGAGAAATTTAAAGAATTCCGCTTTTTCTACTGTATTACTAATAGCTTCAACTATTATTTCTTTGCCTCTTTCACCAAACGCTAGCGCACTTAATACACCTAATTTTCATTCTCATTCTTCAGTAATATCAGAGGTATCAACCTCTCAAAGATTACTATTAAGTGTTGCACCAAACTGGAAAGATAAGTTTCCAAAGGTAAAAGATGCAATTAAGGGAGAATTAGAAGCACATCTCAAAAAGTTTGCTCGTGGCAACCGTGGAGATGCTTCTGTTGAAGTACTAGAGATACGTGGAAGCAAGCTATATATGCAGGCAAAAATCAAACACAAGCATGTCTGGAAAAAGCCTTGGGGTGGGTCAGTAACTGTTTATAGTCTCACCAACACTATTGAAACCTCACTTGACCCACTCAACCCAAATGCAACTGTTGATAAAACTCGCCTTTGCTTTGATTTAGCTCAACAAGTTGGTAGTGGAAAGGTTTGTGTGTCAGCAGGTGATGTTGTGAGAATCATGACAGTGTTGCTCTAAGACCGTAAGCAGAACTGTAGATTGCTTTTTTGGAAACAGGACTGCAATCTACAGTACCGTTGGATTTTCAATTTCAACTCCAGAGTCGGCGCCTTTGCCATTAATGACCATTAACCAATTCTTTACAAAATAAAAAAGCACAAAACTTATGTCTATATCCAAAACAATAGTTCCTTTATTTGGAATTGTAACAGTTGGCTTTTTCTCAGCTAGTATCCCAGCTTTTGCTAGTACCCAAACTATCAAGAGTTTTAATGTTCCTCTAAAAGTAGCTGCTGCTTTTCCAATAACAGGTGATAGAGATGATAGAGTCGCCAATGGTCGAATGCGTACATCATTTACTTTAGCTACAAACGGTCAACTTTCTGCTGTAACCAATACTCGTACTAAGGTAAAACTAGCTGGTTTTACAGGAGCAGTAAGTATAATACTTGTTGATGCGTCTAAGCGACCTATTTGGGCTTCAGGTGTACATTCCTATGGTGTAGATGGTTGTTATGTTGGAAGATGTAATCGAAATGACAACTGGAGTGAAAAAGTACCTCCAGAAGTTATGAGTCGAGTGCGAGGATACGCAATCCTACAACAGCACAACCCTACATGGAGAGCTTTCGACCGAGGAGAACAGTTCTTGCGTTGGTTAGGGTCCAATGAAGGGAAGGCAACTGTAGCGACTATTGTCACTATTGTTGCTATGTTTTAGATTTTGATTAGCGCGGTTTACCTGCTAGGAAGCTTAATTGTTAAGGGGTTTTGAGAAGGAGCGAAGATTAAAAACCTGCTCAAAACCCTTTCTATATTCAAGTTTTACTCATCTACTTAAAAATAGAACTTAGCATAGTACCACTCCAAGTCAGCAGTAATTGGGATATTATCAATACTGTACGGGAAGCTGCACGATTACAAACTTTTGCTGATGAATATTATTTCCCTTGTAATTGGGGTGAGTCAATGCGCCAAATTGGTAATGCAGTTCCGGTTCATCTGGCTTTGGTATCCATGCTCCAGGTAAGGGAAGGGGAGCGCAGATGCGTTCAATATGGGATGAAATACATCCCGGACGACCGTTTGCAGAACAGTTATCATCTAATCCGATTACGGTTGATACTTTACAACCTCAAGTGGCTCAACACGTAAGGAATTTGGCTACGCGGCTGGGTTGCCCTTATGATAGTGCAGATTAGTTATAAAATAGTAATTCTAACTTCAGTAATTCAATGTTCCATGCATAACTTTTACTTCTTCCTGAAGATTTCATGTCTGTCGCATAGCAGCTAAATGCTCTAAGTAAAAATCATCAATTTTTGTAATAAATTTATTATTAACATCAGTTGATACTTAGTTTTTTGAACTAGAACTACCCAAACGCTTTCTTTGCAGACGTTTCATTGCCAACATAAAGAAATTCACCATCCCTCTTTCCCGCTGATTTGCTGGATCTTTTCTACTATTCAACCAGTTATCAATAGAATAAATATTAAAGCCGTTACCAGCCAATAAAATAAACAAGACTATTCCGTAAGTTAACTGTGCAGTAGCTGCATTCCAATTTTGAATTGATGTCACCCCCATCATCAGTATGATCATCAGTACTAAAGTAGCTATCAAAGCGCCGCGAGTTGCTAAGCCAATAGTAATTAATATCCCTACAATTAATTCTACAGGTGGTACAAGGTAAGAATTAATTCTCACCAAAAATTCTGGGAAATAAGAATTTGCTAACTCTTTAACGGTATCATCCACAAATCCGGGAACGTTAAAAATACGAGTAAAACCGTGGTTAAAGAAATTCACACCAATCAGCACTCGTAGTAATGCGTAGGCGATCGCAATATCTCTGATTCTCAATCCGATATTTGTTCTATTGTCTGCCATAGCTGCACTACCTAGTTTTTGACGTTCTATAGTTGGTAATATTAGTTTCTTTAGAACTTAAAATCAAGCGAACAGCGCGATCGCCCAACAAATAACCGTGTATCCAAGTCAATAATATCACTACTCGGCTACGGTAGCCAGGAAGATAAACTAAGTGAACACCTAACCACATCAGCCAAGGCAGAAAACCAGTAAAAGCAAATCCACCAATCTTACCAACACCAGAATAGCAGCCGATAATTGCTAGTCTTCCTTTATTAAAATAATTAAAAGGTTGGGGTAACTGACCTCGCAGTTGTCGTTTAATATTTCGTGCAACAGCAACCCCCATCTGTAGTGCTTCTGGTGCAACTCCACTTAATGGCTTATCGTTGTCCACGTACGCAACATCTCCAATAGCATACACATTGGCATATTCTGATGATTGCAGCGTTGAATTGACCAGTAATTTTCCTTTTTTACCTGTAGAGATATCTTCCGTGGGGGAATTTGCTTCTAATCCTGCTGTCCAAATAGTCGTTGCAGTGGCAATTTCTTGATGATTATCTATGTATATGCTACGGAGATTGACTTTACTAACTTTTGCTTCTAGGTAAACTTCTACTCCCAACTTTCTTAGTCGGTTGTAAGTATACACTCCTAGCTTTTTCGGCAAATCAGCTAATAAGCGATCGCCAGATTGAATCAAAATCACTCTAACTTCTCGTAAATCTAGTGTTGGGTAATCTCGACGTACCCGACCCCTAAGTATTTCCACTACTGCACCTGCGATTTCTACTCCCGTCGCACCACCACCGACAATGGCAAATGTCAGCAATTCTTGACGTTTAGTTGGATCAGATTCCTGAGTTGCTTTTTCCAAACAGCTAAAAATATGATTTCTTAACGTGATAGCTTCTTCTAAAGTTCTCATCCCCAAAGTATAATCTAACGCTCCAGGAACTCCTAAATATTGTGTACGGCTACCAGTTGCAATCACTAAAAAGTTATAAGCAATGGCATGATTATCAGTCTTAACAATCTGAGCGGAAAAATCAATTTCCTCAACTTCAGCCATGAGAAAATTAATGTTAGACGCTCGTCGTAAAATAGTACGGGCTGGATAAGCAATCTGTTCTGGTGCTATTTGACCTGTTGCCACCTGATATAACAATGGCACAAACGTGTGATAATTGTTACTATCAATCAATAATACATCAGCACCAGAATTAGCTAAAGATTGGGCAGTTTGTAATCCCCCAAAACCTGCTCCGACTATAACGACGCGGCAAGGTTTAACCATAATAATTTAGTGATGATGTATAAATAATATCCCCGACTTCTTGAAGAAGTCGGGGATCTGACCAGCCCAATTTCTGAGCGTTTCCTAACTTTACTTCACTCCTGCGGTAATTGCGGTTGCTTAGCTGAGTACTGTGCAACTAACTGTGAAATTTCTGGATTGTAGAGTCGTAAATAATTCCAGTAGTTCCCAAATACTTGCCTTACATAACCTTGAGTTTCCTCAAAGGGGATTTTGTAATCAACAAATTCATCAGGATCTCCCTTGTCTACATCTTTGAGCCATTTGGAAACATTAGTAGGCCCGGCATTATAGCTAGCGATCGCCAACATGGAGTTATTCTTATACTGCTGATGGGTGAAATCCAAAAACCAGGTACCCAGTATAATGTTGTCAGTGGCTTTTTCCAAATCATACTTATCCATTTTGATTTGGGGAGCAATCCATTTTGCTGTATCTGGCATAACCTGCATCAAACCAGTTGCACCTGCATTAGATTTGATTTTAGTTTCAAATCGGGACTCTTGGCGGATCAAAGCTGTGACAAGTAAAGGATTTAACTTACGTTCTGCTGACCACTTTTGAATTTCCGCAAGATAAGGAAAGGGGTAACGAGCTTGCCAGTAAATAAGCTGACGATTGAAATTATGATACTCAGCTTGTTCTTCTGGTGTTTCTCTATCTTCTAATTTAGAAACTTTATCAATTCCATTAAGATTATCTCCTTTAGCTAACCGCATTAATCCTTCAGTGAATTGCTCTGGGATCGTTGGCTGCATTTTGTTTTGGAATTCTGTCTGCCATTGTAACCAAGCATCCCGGTCTTGTCCGAGTAAATACAGTTCTTTAAAAGTCTCAGAACCTGCTGTAGGTACAGGACGTTGTAGCGCTACGATTTGTGGAGTCAGTTGACGGACGTTATTAAAATTACCAACATTCAACCCTAAAATTCCTGCAGAACGCCAAGCATAATATGAGTAAGGAAACTGACTAATTACATACTCATAAGCAGTTTTTGCTTCCTGTGTTTTTCCTAATTTTGTTGCCCATTTCCCAACCCAAAAACCTGCTCTGGGAGCCAAAATAGAATCAGGATTATTAGTAGGAATTGGAGAAGCCCATTTCCAAGCAGCTTTGTAGTCATTTGCTTTTGCTTTATCCTGAGCAACTTTCCAGCGATATTCTGCTGCTTCCTCAGCTTTCGGGAAGTTATTTATCAGTAATTGTCGTGCTGCTTCTGCACCTTTTGGATCGTTTTGAGCTTGCAGAATTTTAGCCTTTTCGGTCAGTGCTGGGCCAGCTTTTTCGGGAAACTTTGCTACCGCTTGGTCAAGAAAAGGTATAGCATCTCTACGGTTTTTCTGGATTTCTGCCATCCGCATGAGTGCTGTACCGCTTTCTTTCGCTTGGGGGAATTCTTTAAGTTGCTGTAGGTAAATAACTGCTGCTTGGTCATTTTCTCCGGCAACTTGCAACCCTCTAGCAGTACGGTAGAGATTGCGGGGTGTGCGAGATGCTTTAGCGTAAGCAGTGGAAGCTTTGCGGAATTCCCCATTTTCCCAGTAAGCTGTAGCAATTATTTGCCAATCTTCTGGTTTTAATGAAGGTTCAGCTGCTAGCTGGTCTAACACAGGAACTATTCCTGGTTGGTCGTAAGCATGTTTTGCTAGAACTAACTGTAACTGTGGTTGATTAGGATTTTCTGCTAATTGCCTTTTGATGATTTCCCATGTCAAGGGATGAGAAGGAAATTGAGCGATCGCTTTTTCTTGATACTCTGGTAATCCAATTAAATAAAGAGATTTGGCAGCAGCAGCTTGTTCGGGATATTTTTTTAAGACTTTCTGACGTAAATCAGACGCTTTTCCATCTTCTCCTGCTATTTCATGGGCTTGGGCTTGCCGCAGTAAAACATAAGGTGCTAGAAGTGGGTAATCTTCATCTAACCCTTCTAGTAACTTTAACGCTCCTTTTCCATCCTTTTGTTCAATTAAATCACTCGCTAGTAGGTAGCGAGCGCGATTTTTATCTGTAGACTGCGAACCTTGAACTAACTCTCCTAGTTTTGCGGCCCGTTCTTTTGGTGACTGCAATACTAGTGGAAGCACGACTGACTTAGCTTTTGTTTGCTCAGATAGGAGTTCTGGCTCTTTTTTGCCTTGTGAGAGCCATGTTCCTAAGGATTTACCAACTTCAGGAGCCGAGATCATTGCTCCAGCAAGGAAGGCACAAGCTCCAGCACCTAAAATTAGAGAAATTTGCTTTTTTTGTAGCTTCTTCAGCATGAATACCCGCTGAAAATTTCACTTTAATATCTTTGCAACTCTAGCATTACTCGTGGGCAGCGGTACAAAATTTAGTTTTTGATTTTTAATTCATTGATAACTACTTAAGATAGTTGAAAATATTCCAGTTATTTGGTAAGTGCTAACTTAGGTCTACGACCCAATAGACCAATCATCAACTTCAAGCTAAATACCTTTAATATCGGTATTCGTTGCATTAACGATAAACCAAGACGACGGATGATCACTGCAAGCCAGAAATTATTAGAAAATATTCTATCCAACAAATCAGTGAAACCAAGTATTGTCAGGTTTTCTAGTTGACGCCAACGTTCATAGCGTTTGAGAATCTGAATATCGCCAATATCTTCACCTGAAGTATAAGCTTGTTGTAGTACTTGTACTAGTGCCGCTACATCACGGATCCCAAGATTTAAACCTTGTCCACCAACTGGGTGACAATTGTGTGCTGCATCACCCACTAATGCTAAGCGAGGAATCACATAGCGATCGCTTTGCATCAGTTGCACTTGAAAAACAAAGCGTGAGCCTAGTAATTCTAATTTCCCCATATGATTACCGTAGCGCTTCGTTAATTCTTGTAAAAATTGTTCGTCATCTAAAGCACATAAAGCTTTAGCTTCTTCATGGGGTGCTGTCCAGACAATCCGACAACGATTTCCTGGTAAAGGTAAAATAGCAAATGGTCCGCTAGAGCGAAATTTTTCGTATGCGGTATAATTATGAGGCTTTTCTGGCTTGACAAAAGCGACAATACATGACTGCCAATACTTCCAACCACGAGTTTGGATACCCGCACTTTGACGGATAGGCGATCGCGCTCCATCAGCAGCTACTAACAACTTACTGCAAATAGTTCGGATTTCCCCAGCCACTTGAATATCTACGGCTACCATATCTTGTTGATATTGGGTGTTTACCACTTCAGCTGGACACAAATAAGTAACATTTGGGCATTCTCGCACGAACTCCTGTAAAGGTAATAATAGTGCTTGATGCTCTGCAACATAACCTAAATCTTTTGTACCTAAATCGGTTGTCTCAAATTCCACAATAACCGGGTAATCACCATCAGAAAGGCATACACGACGGTAAGTTTCAATACCTGGCAAAATTTTATCCCAAACACCAATACCTTGATAAATTAGTGCCGACAACATATGCACAGCATAAGCTTGTCCACGAGAAATTGCCACCGATTCTATGGATGCTTCTATTAACAGCACGCTCAACCCAGAATTTTTGAGAGCGCTCGCTAGAGTTAAGCCAATAATTCCCCCACCGACAATCACCAAATCGTAGTCGTATCCTTGCTGATCTGTATGAGGAGTCAATAGAGTTTGTGCTTGCATCGTCATCGTTAAGATTAAAAAGAAGGGAATAGGGGAATAGAGAATGGAGGTTTCCTATTCTTTGTTCTCTGTAAAAAAAATTATGTGTGGGTTTGAAGCCCAGTAATGGAAGCTTCTTAATTCTATTTTGGCGTGGGAACGGCTTTAAAGCAAGATTTGTCAGATACCCAACTGTGTTAAGAAGTCGGATACCACTCTACAAACGCCAGTAAATACTATCTGATCGCTGCATCAACTGATAGCCTACTAACTCCCTTCGCAAAGTGGCGCAGTCGGGATGATACTCTTTGATAATTTCATTAACAACACGCTCAGGATACTTGACTCCAATTTCAAACTTACTTACTAACCATTTGAGAATCACCAATCGCTTTTTTCGACTTGCGGGAATTTCTTTCAGACGTAGCTGGGATTGGTTCAAATCCTCCAAGTATGTTGTAAGTACTTTGCTCTCCCACGCTTCAGTATCCACGTCTGCTATTAAAGATGCGATCGTCTCTAAAGTAAAAATCTCTTTACTGATGTTTTGCAAAGCTTCGCTGTGCAACTTATATAAGTGAGTATTTCCCTCTGGACGCATAATTACTAAATCCAGTTCTTTTAGCCTAGCTAAGTGATGAGATACTGTTGGTTCTTTTAGTTTTAGTAATACCGCCAATTCTTCCACGCTACACTCCTGATTTGCCAAAATACCTAATATTTTTAATCTACTTTCATCCCCTAAGGCTTTAAAAAATCGCAGTAGAATCTCAAATTGTCCTGTTTTCATAACTTGTTACATTACAATTAGACTAACATCTAATTAGATGTAAATCTAAACATTAAGATATTGTCCTCTAGGTCAGCAACATAGCTGTCTAAGTAGTTTTTCTATATCTTCTATTTTGTTACATTTTTTTTAAGAAAAATCACATTTCTTAAGTACTTTTTTAGATTTAGAGACGTTTTATAACTCCTAGAGTTCAATCTAAGTTGTCTATGCACAATTTTG
>Ga0224723_1000140_pt1 | contig 47813 bp, 44 predicted proteins | sample Balambano_FR2_Me_FD_161647 | JGI IMG/M metagenome (GOLD analysis project Ga0224723, IMG submission 161647) | Freshwater sediment microbial communities from Lake Towuti, South Sulawesi, Indonesia - Balambano_FR2_MetaG | ecosystem: Environmental > Aquatic > Freshwater > Lake > Sediment | place... | reverse complement strand
GGCATCGCAGGGTTGATAAAGACAGTGGGTTGACCAGTTATATCGAACGATTCAACTGTACCTTGAGACAACGGGTGTCCCGGTTGGTGAGAAAGTGTTTGTCGTTCTCGAAAAAGTTAGACAACCACATTGCAGCCATTTGGAATTTTGTCCATCACTACAATGCGACACGACGACGCAAGCTAGGTCTTGCTTAATGCCAGGCTATTTCCTTCAACCTTTCCTTCAGGGCACTACCAACAAAACTTTACCCGACATCAGAGAAAGCATAAGATGTTAAGGAGATAGAATAGTACGCAAGTAATACCATTAAGTCTGATCCGCCATGATCACAACTACCTCATTGATGACCCTGGAGGATTATCTCGACTATGACGACGGTAGCGAAACCCGTTATGAGTTAGTTGCAGGAGTTTTAGTCGAGATGCCTACAGAAAGCGATTTGAATAATCTCATTGCTATCATGTTGATGTTTGCTTTTGGGCAATTTGTTTCTCCTAAATTGCTTCGCCATAAAGATACTGAAATTGTCGTCACGGGTTCACGGGCAACAGTGCGACTGCCAGACTTAATCGTGCTTACTGAAGCGGGCGCTGAGGCGCTGCATGGAGCCAAACGCAGCTTGATTACTGCTGATATGCCGCCGCCTGCGCTGATTGTAGAAGTCGTGTCTCCTGGAACGACGAGCCAGGAACGCGACTATCGGTATAAGCGTTCTGAATATGCTGCACGGGGCATTGCTGAATATTGGATTGTCGATCCTCAACTGGCACAGGTGACTGTGCTCACCCTCGTGGCTGGATTCTATGAGGAAGCGGTTTTCAAGGGGGGCGATCGCCTCACCTCTACTCTGTTACCCACCCTGGAACTGACTGCTGCTCAGATCTTACAAGCAGGGATTTAACTTGTTATTAAAGCTTCCAACTTGGTAATCATGTGAGTTTGAAAACCCGTTCATCGAATTATGGCTTTGGCAACCAAGCTGGAGCTTGGGGAAGATGCGCTCCCAAGCTGGAGCTTGGGAGCGAGAGGAAGCTGGGAGAAGGGGAGCAAGAGCGGCTCTGCAACTCGTTACCAAGCTCCAGCTTGGTAACGCTACCTGGGAAGCTCTAGCTTCCCAGCAATGGTTTGAGTCGCCAAGCGGGAGCTTGGGGAAATGCGCTCCCAAGCTGGAGCTTGGGAGCGAGAGGAAGCTGGAGCTTGGGAGCGACAGGCATGTATGATTAGAATCGCAAAGATCAAGCCATAATGGTCAATTCAATATTCATTCAAATTGACCACCTTACTTGTGTAGCAGGTGCGATCGAGGTTCGCAACTCGTATTCCATGACCAGCGATTTCAGTAAATTCTTATCCTTTGATCCACCGCCTCACCGTCCGGCTCCTCAACCCGGTGAAATCTGGCAGGTGCAGCGATCGCAGAGTCCTCTCACGGTTGCTGAAGTAGAACTAGCCAGTTTGTATTCCGAAGCGGCCCAGCGATTTCTGCGGGGAGACTTTCCGGCTCATTACGTGATGATCGTCAGAGTGTTAGGGCCGGAAGATGGGATCATTGATCCAGAGGGCAGATGGCAACCGTTGATTGGCATGGTGCTGTCCGAGGATATCACCGCTTTGAGTGACATAGACGTGTTGATTCCGACAGTTGTATCGGGTCTGAACCACGACTTGCTGGCGGAAACCTGGCATGTTCTACCCATGCTGGGGTTAATCTGCAAGGAGCAGTTGGGCATCGTCTGTCTAGAGTAATTTATAATGGGTTAATGACGATTGGCGATGCTGATCATGGGATGGTAACGGAACCATTATCACCATCAGCGATCGCCGCTCTGGGATTGACAATTGCACCCCCTCTAACCCACCAGCAACCTCACATTCAAGCTTTTCATCAACAGGAAAGAGATTGGAGTGAGGTTTTGACGGTGCCGTTTAACGCCTACCAAACGTATTGTCAATCGCTGCAATGGGCAGACGTGGTTCTGACGCGATCGCTGCAAGTTGAACAAGCAGCACAGTCGTTTAACGTTACTCCCATCTCCAGTCAACGTAGAATTAACTTGAGCCAGTGGTTGCAGCAACAAATTGAACCAGAATGGGTGGCGATTGCAGACCTGACCAACGCTGGCATTCTGCGTCTGTCACCGATCGCCACACGACAGGGGCAAGCGATGAGGATGCGGACTGATCCTGATACCGAGACGGACCAAACTGCGGCAACAATCGTCGAACTGATTCGGCAACTGACGGTTGATGCCACCAATGAATTTACAGCAGCGCAGCAACGCAGAGCCGTGAGACAGTTGGGAGCGATCGCCCAGGGAAATCAAGCGGTGATTCAGGCGATTGTGAGTCTGTTGCGATCGGCCCAGGATGATGAAACACGTTGGGCAGCAGTGGAAAGTTTGTGGCAGATTGATCCGGGTAATCCGGTTGCCGGAGTCCGGAGAGTCCGCTTGCTCGATTGGGGAACGCCAACGACTCAGCCAACCGTTGCTCTCGCTGTGGCTGTCATCCAAAAGTCTGATCAGCAAATGGGGGTAATGTTGCGAGTCTACCCGACTAGCAATGCACCCTATCTACCAGAAGGATTGCGGCTGATCTTACGGGATGATGCTAAACCGATCTACACCGTCGCAGCAAGACAGCATGATTTTTATCTTCAATTAAAGTTTAGCGGTCATCCCAAAGAGCGTTTTAGTGTCCAGATCTCCCTGGGAGCAGTTAGCATAATTGAGAATTTTGTACTTTGACCCAGCTACTCACATACTAGTCACATACTTGTGCTCTAAAACACAATGCCATCAGAACACCACTTGAGAAACCAACCGTTGCAGGGGCGATGCTTCAAGGGTCAAGATCTGACAAACTCAGATTCTAGCGGTGCTGATATTCGAGGGGCAGATTTCAGTGGAGCGAATTTGACGAACGCAAATTTTAGAAATGCTCAGGCTGGGTTACAGAATCACTGGAAATGGCTGTTGGCGATCGCCTGCTCTCTGCTCGCTGGGTTATCGGGGTATGTGACTTCATTAGCTGCATTTTGGGTTGGTCTTCAGTTAATTTATGACTTTCCTCGGCTATTCACAGCTTTTCTCTTTCTCCTCTTTGTACTGATTATTTTTATTACAATCAGTCGTTATCGAGAACTTTTAAGTGCCATTGGATTTACGCCATTAATTTTTACAGTCCTGATTTTTCTAGCAGGCGGTTTAACCGTTGTTGGTCAGGGCTATCCCACGGCAGCGGGGGCAGGGGCAGGTGTTGCGGCAGGGGCAATCGCGGGCGCTACCATCGTCGCAATTTGCCTGGCAGCCGTTCGGATCATCGCTGGGTACACTGCTATTGTCACAGGCATTGGATGCACAGTATTGGGCAGTGGAGTCGCCACCTGGCAAAGCTACACAGAAGAAATGGCTTTGACGGAAGGGGTCAACCCACTGGCATCAGCCTTGAGCGTGTGCGAAACCAACCCTCTCCAAATAGGGGCGGAAACTGCCAGACGACATCATGGATGGGACGTGTGATTACGAATTGGTTACAAATAGGTGTGACTCACGAAAGGCAAAGCCACCAGTTCGGCAGGATTGCCAGCAATTTGTACGGTTGGGGGTGGTTGTTCGGGTTCGGAGGGTAAGGCTTTGGTGCGGATGTAGGCAAGTCCGACGTAACCTTGATCATTTGAGGTAAGACTGGTTAACTTACCAATCTTTTCATCATCCAGTGTGATGACGCTGCCCAATTCAACCGGAACCTCTAGCCGCACTCCCCAAAGTTGCTGTTTCACACCTTTATAAGTATGCAGCCGAGCGATCGTTTCCTGTCCGATATAGCAGCCCTTATTCAAAGAAATTGTATGCCATAATCCGGCTTCTAAAGGATTGTAATCTTCTGTTAATTCGTGTTCAGGAACAGGACGACCCTGCTCAATTCGCAGGCGTTCCCAAACTGTTTCACCCAAGGGCACGGCACCTAATCCACAGAGCGATCGCCATAAATCAACCGCCTGTTCTGCCTGCGTCATTAATGTGTATCCTTCTGTCACCAAGCCGCTCCCCACTGCCACACGGGTGGAAACACCATGCAAATCAAACAATGCATGGGTGGCGTAGGGTTTGCCAATCATGTTGGCCGCTCCTAATTGCTCCAACAGGGCATGGCTCTTGGGCCCAAGCAGGCTAAAAGCGCCAGTCGTTGGAGTCAGGTCTTGTAGCACCACTTTGTCAGCAAAAAAGATGAACCGGTCCATCCATTGCAGCAAATAGGTGCTACGGTTAGGCGACACCAACAGCACAACGCTGTCCTCAGTGATATAAGCAGTGGCCAGATCAATCGTGCGTCCCGTAGAAGTGACAAACACCGTATCGCAGCCCTGGCCCGGTTGCCGCAGATTAAAACTATGGGTGGTTTGGTTGTGCAAGAACGAGAGGCGATCGGCATCTGTGATTTGAATCCGTCCCCAATGAGAGCGATCGCAGATAGCAACCGCGTGTTGGGTAGCCGCGATCGCCGCCGCATCATTACCAAAACTGACAGGGGGCTGAACAAAATTGTTGTTTGCTTCAGAATCCTTTGGGGTGGCGAAGTGAGCGCCCATTGCTTGCTGAAGTTCTCTAAGTGCCTGCATCATGATTAACCTGTGAACTCAATGCTAATCTCAGTATGCCAGGTTTAACCTGATCAAAAGTTTGAGCATTGCTGATAATGAACAGGCAAGGAGCTTATGAAAGCTGAATTTTTAAGAATGATGCTAAGGGTAGGCTGCTTTTTCCCCGCAAGTTGCCCAAACTCATACCCCACTTAATCATGCCATTTATTAAACTTAATCGGAAATAAGGTTTCTGAGGTTTAAAACTGTTTTGTGGCGCGGCTCCGCCGCGCCACAAAACAATTTCCGCTAAAGTCTATTGTACTGGAGTAACATGAATAATTTGATCACAGACCTGAATTGTCTTAAACCTGTTTATGCCTGGTTTCAGAAACAGGGTTGGCAACCCCTGCCCTTTCAAGTAGAGACATGGCAAGCTTATCTCTCAGGGAAAAGCGGCTTAATTCAGGTGCCGACCGGCTCTGGTAAAACCTATGCGGCAGTGATGGGGGCGATCGCTTCTATATTAGAGTCTCCTGGTACTGGTCTACAACTGCTTTACATTACACCATTACGCGCCCTTTCTCGCGACATTGAACAGTCTATTTTGAAACCCATTCAAGAGATGGGTTGGCAACTAAAAGTTGAATCGCGCACGGGGGACACCAGTTCTTCCAAAAAAGCCAGACAGTTAAAAAATATGCCCGATATTCTGATTACGACTCCAGAATCATTGGCATTAATGTTGTCTTACGAAGCAGCTAAGCAGCGATTTCAATCCTTGCGCTGTGTGATTTTGGATGAGTGGCACGAGTTACTGAGTTCTAAGCGCGGCACACAAACAGAGTTGTGTATGGCTCATTTACGGAGTTTACAACCCAACATACAAACCTGGGCTATTTCAGCTACGGTTGGTAATGTTGAGGAAGCGGCTCAAGTTGCTGTGGGTATTGGGATTGAGCCAGTGATCATCCAGTCTAATATCAAACGCCCGACTGTGATTAAAAGTATCTTGCCGGAGTCAGTCGATACCTTTCCCTGGGCTGGACATTTGGGCTTACGGATGTTTGAAGAATTGGTCGCTGCCCTGGATATTAACGTTTCTACTTTGATTTTTACCAACACGCGATCGCAATCCGAAAAATGGTATCAAGCCCTGATGTTTGCGTTACCAGAGGACACCGATCGCATTGCCCTGCATCACAGTTCAATTGATGTGAAAGAACGAGAGGCGATCGAAGCAGGAGTGAAATCAGGAGCCATTAAATGGGTGGTGTGTACGTCATCACTGGATTTAGGCGTAGATTTCCAACCGGTCGAACGAGTAGTACAGATTGGCAGTGCCAAAAATCTGGCGCGATTGTTGCAGCGGGCTGGGCGATCGGCTCATGTTCCGGAAGGCACGTCAGAAATTCTGTTTTTGCCGACCCATGCACTGGAACTAGTCGAAATCTCGGCCTTTCGTCAGGGATTGGCGCAGGGGGATATGGAGGTCAGACAACCCCTGCATCAACCCTATGATGTTTTGGTGCAACATCTCGTTACTCTGGCTTGTGGAGATGGCTTTCAAGCTGAGACTATTTTTGCCACAGTTAAACAAGCCGTATCCTATGCCAAACTCACCCGACAGGAGTTTGATTGGGTTTTAGAATTTATTACCACCGGAGGCAAGTGTTTGAATGCTTATCCTCGCTATAGAAAAGTGATGGTTGATCAAGGCACCTATCGGATTGCAGATGCTCAACTTGCCAAAATGCATCGTATGGGAGTGGGGACGATCGCCTCGAATCAAACCGTCCGTCTGGTCTATACCAATCGTAAAGAAATTGGCACGGTGGAAGAAGGATTTATTTCTAAATTAAAGAAAGGAGATGTCTTCTTTTTTGCTGGCAGGCAATTAGAATTTTTCCAAATTAAAGATATGGTGGCCTATGTCAAAGGTACGACCAAAAAATCGACCATTACACCCATTTGGTATGGTGGCAACTTAACCATTTCAGATACGCTCAGTCATTACTTAAGAGACGAATTGGATGCCGCTAAAACTCAATCCAGATCCAATGCTGAACTGGATTGTCTTCAACCCATACTGGCCGCTCAAACCCGCATTTCTCATCTGCCCTCTGCCCATGAGTTTTTAATTGAGGTCTGCCAAACTCGCGACGGTCAGCATCTTTATGCCTATCCTTTTGAGGGCCGCTTTGTGCATGAAGGGTTGGGATTTCTTTGGGGATATCGCTTTGCTGATCAGAAACACGCCACCTTTACGATTTCAGTGAATGATTATGGATTTGAAATTTTAGCTCCCAAAGATTACCCCTTCAAACAACTCTTTTCTCCAGACTTTTTTGATTTAGAGTCCCTCAATCACGACATCAAAGCCAGCTTAAATATTTCTGAATTGACTGCTCGTAAATTTCGGGGGATTGCTCAAGTAGCGGGATTAGTTTTCAAAGGCTATCCGTCGGCGCAAAAAACATCGAGTCAACTGCAAGTCAGTTCTTCTCTTATCTATGAAGTATTTTCTAAATATGAACCCGAAAATTTGCTATTACAGCAAGCCGAACAAGAAGTTCTAACCGAGCAACTGGAAGTTCACCGTTTAGCCCTGACCCTCGATCGCCTCAGTCAACTTTCACTCATTTGGACTTCTACCAAACGCCCTTCTCCCCTGGCGTTTCCTTTATTCGTAGAAAGGCTCAGTTCTCGACTCTCCAACGAAAGTTTATTGGAACGAATCGAGCGTCTGAAAGAACAATGGCAAGGAAAATAATCCGTCTATAGCGATTGTTCCAGAACGTCCTCTGATTGCTCCAAGGGCAAATGTATCTTAAATAAACTGCCTCGCCCTAATTCCGAAGAAAGTTCAATCTTGCCATGATGGGCAGCAATAATTCTCTTAGCCAGATAGAGTCCTAAACCATTCCCCGATCGCCCACTTTTTCCTTTCCGAAAACGCTCAAATAAAGTAGCTTGTTCTTCAGGAGAAATCCCTGAACCCGTATCTTCAATTTCGATCAGCAATTGAGGATTATAACTTGTTTTAGTTCCTGAACTTAAACAGGTTTCATCTATCCCCAGTCGTACTTCAATGTGTCCCACATCTGTAAACTTGATACCATTGCCGACCAGATTTGTTAATACTCTTCTCAATTCAATGCGATCGCCAACTAAAATCAAATCTTGAATCTGGCTATTCAAATTGAGAGGCAACCCTTTCTCCAGTGCTAGCGGCGATAGTTCTTGAACGACTTCATGAACTAGATGTTGAATATCAAAAGATTCCAATTCTAAATTTTTACAACCAGCTTCATGACAATAGACTTCCAGCAAATTATTAACCATTTGCAGCAAATCATTATTGCTACTGATCATGCCGTTGAGTAATTCATCTAATTCAGCAGAAAGCTCGAAAAAACTTCCTTGCTGCATTAACTTAAGTACGCGATTGGCTGCAACTAAAGGAGTGCGGAGGTCATGAGTAAATCGAGACACAAAATCTTCCCGCAGGTGGGCTGTGCGATCGCGCTCATCAATACTCTTTTTCAAGCGAAGCAGAGTCCGGACACGAGCCAATAACTCATCAATTTCCACTGGCTTCCGAATGAATTCGTCTGCTCCGGCATCCAATCCCTTAACGACATTGGATTGATTGCTAGCGGTAATGAGCAGAATTGGAATGTAGGGTAACTTAGTGTTTTGCCGAATGCGATAAGTTACCTCATAGCCATCCATATCGGGCATCATCACATCCAGCAGCACTAGATCTGGAGGAGATTGTTCAATCATCTCTAAAGCGGTCTTGCCATCAGCTACTAAATTAACTTCATACCCTTCATATTCCAGGATGGTTTGGGCAATGGTTAAATTATCAGGAATGTCATCGACAGCCAGGATGCGATCGCGCTTTGGGTGAGACTCTGAAAACATAAAAATTCACCTGAAAAATTTGAATATATCCCTCAAAAGATAGATGCTATCCTATAAGCATATTCATACTGTATGATTTAAGTATTGTACCCACAGGACAAAACTTTAAGGGTCTATCCTGGGTGTATCTTAATCTGCTAGTTTAAGATTAAATTTGCTCCAAGTTGGTCATATTCAACATACACCTTTTTAGTCGCTGCTGATAGTAACTATGGATGAAGTTAGTGTCGTTATTGTTGAAGATCATAGCCTTACTAGAATCGGTCTACGAGTCGCTTTGCAAACAGATAAGCGAATCAAAGTCATCAATGAGGCTGTTGATGCTGTTCAAGGGCTGAAATTGCTGGAGACGCTCAGGCCCAATGTTGCCATCGTCGATATCGGACTACCTAACATAGATGGGATTGAACTCACGCAGCGATTTAGAGAATATCAGCAGCAAGCAGAAGATTATGAAACCAAAATCATGATCTTAACCATGATCAACAGCGAGGAAACAGTCCTAGCTGCTTTTGCCGCTGGAGCCGATTCTTACTGTTTAAAGGACAGTGACACAGAAGTTTTGCAAGAGGCTGTCAAACAAACCTATCAAGGCAATTCCTGGATTGATCCAAGAATTGCCAGCTTAGTGTTACATCGAGTGCGCCACAAAGTCCGACAGGAACCCTCGAATGATGCTAAGTTTCATGGCAAGAAAACGGTGGCCATTGATGCGATCGCCCCAGATTGTGAGCTAATGATGAAGACGTTACCACTGACTGAGCGAGAGCTAACCATTTTAGAAATGATTGTGGCGGGTGATTCTAATGCGGCGATTGCTGAAAAGCTCTACATCACCGTAGGTACAGTGAAAACGCACATTCGTAATATTCTGAATAAACTGTGTGTGGACGATCGCACTCAAGCGGCTGTGCGCGCTCTGCGGTCGGGGTTGGTCTCCTAGCAAACCCTGATTAAATACCTTGAGCGAAACTGGTAAGAGGATCGACCACAAAGGTACAAAGAACACAGAGACAATTAAGCCTGGACAAGGGGCTTAAGCCCCTTGTCCAGGCTTGTAATACCAATTTGAGCAGCAACCGGGAAGGCCCTGTTATTAACCTGACAACTAAAGATCTGGCAGTGGAATATGGGTTTCGATTACGCTCAACCTACGGGTGCTGAGCGTAGTCGAAGCACGGTGTGCTGCAACGACAACTATTGTCGAGTTGCTAGAAGAAGTGCAGGTCAGACTGCTAAGAAGTTGTCAGCAGTTCCGCTGGTAGCCGTTTGAAAGCCAAACGCTCGTTCTCCACGTCAACGTAAATCGTATCCCCATCAATAAAATCGCCCCGCAAAATGTGTTTCGCGATTTGGGTTTCCAATTCCCGTTGAATTGCCCGTTTTAAGGGACGAGCACCATACACAGGGTCGTAACCCACTTCCGAGAGGAAATCGATCGCCACTTCCGATAAGCGCAACGACATCTTGCGATCGCTCAACCGCCGCTCTAAACGCAACACCTGCTGCTGCACAATCTGGCGCAACTCAGAGCGCTGGAGCGTATGAAAGATAATGAACTCATCAACGCGGTTGAGGAATTCAGGACGGAAGTTAGCCCGCATCGCCTCCAAAACGCGAGAGCGCATTTCTTCGTATTTGGATTCGTCCCCAGAAACATCCAGAATATACTGAGAGCCAATGTTGCTGGTCATGATGATGATGGTGTTTTTGAAGTCCACTCTGCGCCCTTGAGAATCTGTCACCCGTCCGTCATCCAGAATTTGTAAGAAAATATTAAAGACATCAGGATGGGCTTTCTCAATTTCATCAAACAGAACAACCGCATAAGGACGACGACGAATTGCTTCGGTCAACTGTCCGCCTTCTTCATAGCCGACATAGCCCGGAGGCGCACCAATCAAACGAGAAACGGCGTGTTTCTCCATGTATTCCGACATGTCGATTCGCACCATTGCTTCTTCCGCATCAAACAGGTAGCTGGCCAGGGCTTTGGCCAATTCTGTTTTACCCACGCCTGTTGGCCCTAAGAAGATGAAGCTGGCGATCGGGCGATTGGGATCAGACAGTCCAGCCCGCGATCGCTGAATCGCATCGGAAACCGCCGTCACCGCCTCATTCTGTCCCACAACCCGCTTGTGTAGTTCATCTTCTAAATGCAGGAGTTTTTGCATCTCAGATTCGACTAGCTTGCTGATAGGGATGCCTGTCCACTTAGAAATAATTTCAGCAATATCCGCTTCCGTTACTTCTTCGCGCAGCAGCGATCGCCCTGTCTTTTGAGCCTGAGCCAATTTTGCTTCCGTCTCTTCTAACTGACGTTGCAGGGTAGTGAGTTTGCCATAGCGTAGTTCAGCCGCCCGATTCAAGTCGTAATCGCGTTCTGCCTGCGGAATTTCCACATTTACGACCTGATTAATCTCTTCTTTCAAAGCTTTCCGTTGATCCAGAATCGCCTTCTCTGCCTGCCACTGGGCATTCAGTTCAGACTGTTGCTCTTTTAGATCAGCCAGTTCTTTTTCTAACCGATCCAGCCGTTCTCGAGAAGCGGGATCAACTTCCTTCTGAAGAGATAAACGCTCCATCTCCAATTGGAGAATTTTGCGATCGATTTCATCTAACTCTTCTGGCTTAGAGGTGCTTTCCATCTTGAGTTTGGCAGCCGCCTCGTCTACCAAATCGATCGCTTTGTCTGGGAGAAATCGATCGCTGATATAACGATGCGACAGGGTTGCCGCCGCTACCAGAGAACTATCAGAAATCTTAACGTTGTGGTGCGTTTCGTAACGGTCTTTCAATCCCCGCAAAATCGAAATCGTGTCTTCTACAGTGGGCTGATCGATATAGACTTGTTGAAAGCGCCGTTCCAGAGCTGCATCTTTTTCAATATATTTGCGATACTCATCCAGGGTTGTGGCACCGATACAGCGTAATTCACCACGGGCTAGCATGGGTTTCAACAAGTTACCCGCGTCCATTGCCCCTTGAGTGGCTCCGGCTCCAACCACTGTGTGGATTTCGTCAATGAACAGAATGATATTGCCACCAGACTCGGTGACCTCCTTCAACACCGCTTTCAAACGCTCTTCAAACTCACCTCGATACTTAGCTCCCGCAATCAATGCCCCCATATCCAGGGCAATCAGCTTGCGATCGCGCAGGGATTCCGGTACATCGCCTTTGACAATGCGCTGAGCCAGTCCTTCAGCGATCGCCGTCTTACCGACTCCCGGTTCCCCAATCAAAACAGGATTGTTTTTTGTCCGCCGCGAGAGAATTTGTACTGTCCGTCGGATCTCATCATCTCGTCCAATGACTGGATCGAGTTTGCCCTGCCGGGCCATATCGGTCAAGTCCCGTCCATATTTCTCTAAGGCTTCGTACTTTCCTTCTGGATTTTGGTCTGTCACTTTTTGGCTCCCTCGGACTTGTTGAATCGCCTCTTTTAATTTGCGCTCATCTAACTTAAATTCCTGGAATAATCCCCGACCAAATCGCTCATCCTTACCATACCCCAGTAATAGGTGCTCAATCGAGATAAACTCATCTCCAAAGTCCTTACGGTGTCCCTCAGCCCGATCCAGCAAGGTATCCAGCGATCGCCCCAAATAGACCGAAGTACTGGTGCCCGAAACCTTAGGTTGGCGGTTGATAAACTCATCTGTATACTCTCGCAGGCGCTCAACGTTCAGCCCCAGTTTATTGAAAATACTGCTAGCCAGACCTTCTTTGTCAAGCAGCGATCGCATCAAATGTTCAGTCTCAATCTGTTGCTGTTGAGACTGCTTGGCGATATCAGGAGTACGAGCGATCGCCTCCCAGGCTTTTTCAGTAAATTGATTGGGATTAGTTGGTTGCATAACATTCAGGAGGATAAGAGAACAGCCTGCTTGCTAGCTTAGGGCTGATACTGGGTGCATCCGAACTCTAAACCCAGCCCCGGTTTAGACCTAAGACCAGCACAGCAAAACAGCATACGGAGTGATGCGATCCTACAGATCTAGCAGAGATGGTCTAATCTACTCTGAAAACAGATCCACTTTTCCACCCCTGACTGTCTCACTCCTTGATAAACAAGTGATCTCATTGTAAGGAGTTCTGTGTATCAGCGCGATCGGGCTTGCCGTCCCAAAATGGCGATATAGCCGCCCCCCTCCCTTCCTTAAAGGCGAGAAAACTACGTTTTCTTTCCTGCTTCGTGAGGAGGTGAGGGTGTGCCACACCCCCACCTCCTCATTGGAGACTCACGTTAGTTTAACTTTCGCCCTCCAGGCTGATGGAGAACAATTCTGTTCCTTCATCGTCTGTTGTGGCTGAGAAAATTAAGAGATCCTCGAACAGGATCAACCCACTGGGATTGAGAGTCGTTAAAGTGCTCGTGCTAAATTGTTCAATCAAATCACTGATCACCTGGCTGCGCCAAATCTGCCGCCCTTCTGTACCATCATCAGCCGTGAAGTAAATGGTTCCAGACACATCGACAAAGTCTCTTGGTTCAGAGCTATCTGCCCCCGGGCTAATATCTTCTACTTGATTGGTGCCATTCTCTGTGCCATCACTGAACCATAACTCGGTGCCATCGTCGCTGGTCGTGGCAGCAAAATAGAAACCGTTGCCCGAAAAGGTCAAATCGAACGGGTCGGAATCGGCCGCACCGGGATTGATATCTTGAAATAATGAAACCTCGTCATTGGTGCTGTCCAATCGCCACAGTTCTCGACCGTCATCACTAGTGGTGGCAGCGAAATAGAGAGCGTTATCAAATGCCACAAATTGTCCTGGATCGGAGCTTGCTGCCCCTGTGTTGATATCATCCACCTGTGCGGTATCTAAGTCTCCATCACTACTCCAGAGTTCAGCCCCATCATCGCCATCATCAGCGGAGAAGTAAATGCGGTTGTTGAAAACTGTTAACCCTGTGGGATTGGAGTCAGCCGCGCCAGAATTAATATCTGCTACCTGACTGGTTCCAGAAGAGGTGCCATCACTCCGCCACAGTTCGCGCCCATCTTCACCGTCGTCTGCGGAAAAATAAACAAGACCATTCAGCACCACTAAACTGTCTGGATCAGAGTCCCCGTTGGGATTAATATCCGCAACTTGAGTTGGATTGCCTTGTGTCCCAATTCTCCATAACTCTCTGCCATCAGTGCCTCCATCGGCCGAGAAATAGAGAAAATCTCCTGCAACCACCAGATTGGTCGGATCGGAACTCCCATTGGGGTTAATGTCTGCAACACGAGTTGTCGTTGCCTCTGTTCCTTCTGTCCGCCAGAGTTCGCGATCGCCATTCTCATCAGTTGCCGCAAAATAAACCGCATTATTGAAAATAGCGAAGCTGCCAGGAGAAGAATCCCCTCCCCCTGGAAAGATATCTTGAATCAAGGTGACGTTGCCAAGGCTGCCGCTGCCGCCGCCGCCACCGCCGTCGCCGCCGTCGCCACCGTCGCCCCTGATTGGAACAGCGGTTAGTGTCAATCTGTATCGAGTCGAATCATTGCGACTGTGGACACGAGCATAGTATGTACCCGGACTTAAAGTAAATAGATCCTCAACGATGGCAAAAGAGGTGCTCCCTATAAAACCAGGAACCGTGAGTTGTTCAGATTGTCTACCACGGTTAAATGAGCGAGCCAGCAATTCCCCATCACTGTTAAGCAAATCCAGATCAGCGTTGGCTCTCAATTCAGTCAAAAGGGCGGTAAAAGTACTGGTGCGCTCCAGGTTAAATTCAAAAAAGTCTTCTGTATCTCCTGGACCGACTGACCCTGTAAATCGGCGAGTTCGGCGATCGACCCTCACTGTTTCAGCCGTATCTAACCGCTCTTGACTGATTGGTTCTGCTATCACAACACTGTCAGGCACCGTTAGCGAATTAATTGACAGATTATATCGGGTCTGTCCATCAATTCGAGAAATCCGAATGAAATAGGTGCCAGCCCTTAAAGCTGCATTCTCCCCAAAAGCAGACCCCAGCAATTGGGCTGGTTCGAGAAAAGCAGATCGCAATCTCCGGGGCAATCTTTCATTGTCTCCTACAACTGGAGGAACGATCGATTCAGGGCTATTACTGGGGAAATTAGACCGTTGTAAAACTTGTCCGTCTCGATCGAGCAATGACAGATCAGCATTGCTAGAAAGGTTACCAATGCTCATGTAGAAAAAAGCAGGGCGATTTAATCGAAACTGGTAGAAATCGTTGGGTCTGTTGCGACTGACTGAACCACTAAATTTGGTCGTGCGCGGTCGCACCCCAATCAGTTCGGCGGTTTCCAGGGTGTTGCCTGCCATAATTTTTTGTCTCCATTGTCTCCATCAACTGCGTCTGGTGATTTGCCAATTTTGATTTGGGAGATTTGTGATTTGTGAGGTATCCCGCCAATCAAAATTGAATTAAAGCAAGCTTTGAGGGCCATAGACTCCTCAAAACTCGCTTGACAGAGTACTAAGGATTGCGAACACCTTGCCGCTGCAAGACTTCTTGAGCATCTCGACCAGGCACATAGCGGTAGCCAAAGTTAGAAGCATCAGAATCATCCAGGATTTGTGGAGTCAGCAGAACAATGACTTCAGCACGAGTATTTTCGCGATTGGTGCCTCTAAATAAGGCACCGATAATGGGTAAATCTCCCAAAATTGGCACCTTAGTGACAGTGGTGCGATCGGTTTCTTGAATAATGCCAGAGAGAATCAACGTCTGACCATCGCGCAAGCGAATCCGCCCAGATTGCAACTCTCTTACATTCAAAAGAGCAATCTGGTTGGTATCATCACCAATCGTTAAGTTTTGCAAATTTCCTACCGAAGTCACACTGGGATTAACCGCCAACGTGACAAAACCGTTATCATCAATGCGATCGATCGCTATCTCCAGAATCAATCCGGCTTCACCAATTTCGGCGGTTGTTGTTGTCGATGTTAACCCCTCCGTGGTTTCCACATCCCGCACAATATTAGTAACGACCTGTTCAGTCAAATTGACGCTAGCTGTTTGCCCCTCCTGTACCACCAGAGTTGGATCGGTCAGGATTTTGGCATTGCCACTGATGACTTGAGCCTGCAATGCCGCCAAGAACCGAGTCGGGTAACGGAACAACTGAGGTAAGCCAAATTCAATATCACCCGTAGCGTCGGTGACACCGGGTTGCAAAACATTATTCTCAGTACCAAAAGGCGGGCGGGGAGCCACTGCATTGGGAATTTGCGTCGAACCATCATTCAAGGGTGGGAAACCAAACGGTTGGGGTTCACCTTCGCCAAACGGAGCATTGGGTTGAGCATCCAGGAATGGCCCTAAATCATCAATACCGGGCGGGAAGGGAGCGGCCGTAATCGGTGGACTGAGACGGCTGTTGTTGATATCGGCTGTGCTGGGTGGATTGACACCGCCATAGTTGAAGCTGGCAGCTCCACCATCAGACACGAAAAAGCCATCATCCCAACCAAATGAGAAGCTGGTCGTGAAGTCTTCTGTAGCTAGCAGGTCGATATCCACGATCTTGACGTTAATGGCCACCTGGCGCTGCCGCAGATCAAGTTGAGCCAGCATAGAGGAAGCCATTTCCACCTTGCGGGGCGCGCCCACCAGCGTAATGGTATTCAACCGGGTGTTAGTGAGAACCGATAAACCCCGCAAAATCAACGGACTTTGCCCACCCTGGGCCCGCAGCGCCAAAATTTCTGGAGTTCGGGTTTCAATTACCCTGGCTGCTGCGCCTTCGCCAACTGATTCAATCTGGACTCGCTCAATCGGAATTTGGGTTTCAGCCCCTTGCGCCGTCAAAAAGTTAGCTGCCTCTGTTGCAGGCACTTGATTTAACCGCAGGGTACGAGCAACGATGTTGCGGGCCTGGTCAGGCAGTCGGGGCCCAACAAAAATGGTTTGTCCGGTTCGATTTGCTTCCAGCCCCGCCACGCGCAGCACGTAGTTAAAGACTTCCTGGACAGGTTCATTTTCAATGTCCAGTGAGATGCGAATTTCACTGGGTTGCTCCCCAGGAATAGGAGCAGCGGTCGGATCTTGCCCAGCCAGCGGGTCTTGCCCAATGTAAGCAATATTCAACCCAGCGGCTCGAGCCAACAAAGACAAAACTTCACGCACAGGAGCATCGCGTAGAACAAGACGAGGAACGATTTCACCTGTGCCCAAATCGATGACATCGGGGGTGGGATCAATGTTGGAAACAGCGATATCCCCTAGCGGTGGCGCGATCGCCCTGGGTAACAATGGGGGCACAATGTCAGTACCCGGTTGCACTGGTACTCCATCGATCGTCACCTCTGGATCGGGCACCAACACATCTGGACTGGGTACGTCTATTGTGGAATCGGGAGTTTGAGCCAGGGTTTCAGGAGCAGGAGTTGCTGTTGCATCCGGGGCAGGAAAATCCAATTCTGTTGGAGCCTCGGCTTCAGCATTGACACCGTTCGTCTCAGCGGAGCCATCGGGTTGAACAGCTTGCGTGCTGCCATCCCCAGGGGTATAGCTGAGGACAATTTCATCGTCTGACTGGTCAACTTGAGCCGTGGGAGCGATCGCATCACCACTGACTGTGACTCGAATGCTGTTAGAGTCCAACTGAGTGATGACTATCGAACTGATGCCAGCAACCGGATTGTTTTGTAGAAACCCATTCCCTTGTGGCAAATCGAGTTGAGTGTTAATCAAGTCTGCGGTAAGTGCATTGCCCCGATTAATCGTAAAGATTTGTGGACGTTCACCATCTCGGGTCTCCAATACCACTTCAATTCCCGTACCGACCTGATTCACTTCTACGCCAACAACTCGTGTGGGATCTGCCCACACGGGTTGGGCGGTCAACATCACAATTGAGCTTCCCCCAATGATCGTTCCAAGTCCAAAATGTCCCTTCACGTTTCACTCCTCCAACAACTGGCTAAATACACAGGTGATTTAATCAACAAAATTAATGTCTAAGAAAGGCTGCAAGAGTGCAGATCAACTCCTCTGTCCCTATTGAGGAGCAGGGGTGGGGGACGGACTAGCCCCAGGTGCCCCCGCCGCAGGGGCAGGAGTAGGTGTCGTCTGCGGTGCGGGCATGAGTGCAATCAACTCAAACGTTGTATTGAGACGAGGAACAACCTGGTCATTTACCGTTCGACCTTGTTGATCAAGCCGTAACACTTGTGTCTCTTGATCCGCTTCAGAGTTGAAATTTTGTACCAGCAGCAAGGGTTGCAGACGCTCAATGCCCCGAATAATCGACTGCGTCTGGCTAAAATTACCCTCCATGGCAACGTTGTAAGTCATTTTTTGCAGCACACCATTTGCCGCCGTCCCCAAAGAGCTATCGTTGACGATAATCGGTTCTTCGGAGGTCGCCTGGAATCGCGACAACGTGGCTCTTCGCTCCGGATCAGCGATACCAGCATTCACGTTTTGCACGCGCTCATTCACATCCAACAACAACGTGTCTAAACTCTGTTCATTAGCAAACAGAGTTAATACATCGGCCTGCAATTCCTGTGCTTCTTGCAATTCTTGTCTGGCTTGGGCAATTCGCTGCTCTGCTTCTTCTCGATTGAGTAATTGTTGTTCCTTCTCGTCAATTTGTGCCTGTAAGGCTTGCACCTCTTGAGAAGCAGGCATGACAAAGTTTGTCACAATATAGCCTGCAATCCCCAGACCCAGAGCTGCCAGCGCTAACCCCTGTATCGGTGGAGTCAGCTTAACCCCAAATACAACCGGGTATTCGGGAGTTGTTTCTAAACTGTTCCCATCTAAAGGAACAAAATCTCCACCCAGTGTCATGGTTGAATCACTCCTTTATCTTTCAGGGCTTGAATACGGGCAGCTAAGCCGACTGCTAAGGTTCGTTCTAAATCTTGGAATAGTTGTGTTGCTGTGCGATCGCTTAGGGTACTTTCGATCGTGTAATTCACGACTCTAGGCAGTTCTACTTCGATTTGCGAATTTCTGTTTTCAGGTTGCTCCACCTCTACATTTGTTGGATTGTCAACTAATTCAGCACTGACCAAACGAGTCTGGTCTGAATTGAGGAAAGGAGAACCCTGCAAGGTCAGTAAAAAATCATTGGCATCATCAAAGGTACGAGCCTGCCCCGTAATTTGAATCACTGGCGGTGGCGGCTCAGGTGCTGCTGGAGGGGGTTGAACAGGTTCTCCAGGTGACGTAGCCGGACTGGGAGCGGGGGCTGGGGAGGGGCTTTCTGATTCAGCAGCCGTTTCTTGAATCAGGGAGATTTGCACGCCAGCCGGAACTCGTTCACGAATGTCCTGTAAGATTGCTGACCAGGGTTTGATCCGATCGAAAACCGTGGCCAACGCCTGATTCTGATTCTCAATTTGTTGGACCTGGTTTTGCAAACTTTGCAATTGAGTCTGCAAAATACCCAGTTCAGCCAACTCCTGATCGAGTGCAGCCAATTCAGCATTCAAACTCGCCTTTCGCTGATTCATGTAGAACCACAGCCCACCCGCTAGCAGAGGCAACAGCAGCAAAGCTGCGAGACCCATATAAAAGGCTCTAGAGTTCTCTCTAGGTTCCTTGCTGCGCCCCACCGCTGCCTCTGTTGGTCGCACAGCGCGATCGTTGAGGAAATTGACATCTAGACTGTACATACTACCAGGCCTCCCTTAGCCCCAACCCTAAAACGACCCCTAACCCCGTGCGCTGGGCAGGGGGAATTTCCTGATCAACCTCCAGAGACAATGCCGAAACTGGATCGACCTGACTGGCGGGCAAACTCAACCGCTGCGAGAAAAATTCATCCAACTGCCCAATCGACCCACCCGGCCCCGCAAGCAGCAACTGTGCTACCTCCAGGTTGTCTCCCTGATTCAGGTAGAAATCGATCGATCGCCTCAGTTCATCTGCAAGTTCACCTAGAACCCTAAGCATAGCAGCGGTTCCAGGGTTCGTCCCACCCATTTTGGGCGAGGTCGCCCCCACACTATCCATTGGATTGATGGGAATCGTCATCCCCTGCAACAGATCGGTGTTGCGAGAAGGCGGCAGGTTCATCGCTCGACTTAAAGCAGTTTGAATTTGATACGTGCCAATCTGCACGGTGCGATTAAATTGAGGCACCCCATCCACCACGATCGAGATCTCAGTGGTTTCAAATTCGATGTCTACGATCGCGACTGCTTCCTGCGGGGTAAATTGGCGCAGTTGCTCACGGATCGTCCGAATTAAAGCGAAGCTACTAATCTCCAACACATCAACGGCTAAACCCGCTTGTTGAAAGGTTTCTAAGTAGGCATCGGTGATCTCTTTGCGAGTAGCAACCAGCAGAACATGATTTTTTTCAATCCCGTCTTCATCCACAAACATGCCCAATCTTTGGTAGTCTACATCTGCTTCTTCTCTGGGAAAAGGCAAATATAGACCCGCCTCTTGATTGAGCACCATCTCCCGTAATTCCTGGTCGTTCAGTTCTGCTGGTACGGGAATAATCCGTGTCACCGTATGCCGCCCTGAAGGAATCGCGGTCGCTACATATTTTGACTTGACCTTGCTCTCAGCCAGAGTAGATTGAATGATTTCAGAGAGCACCGCCGCATCTAAAATCTCACCCTCTTGAAAAACCCCTTCAGGCACTTCGGCGGAAGCCAAGTTAATCAATTGGAAGCCCTGACCCTTGCGCCTTAAACGTGAAATGTTGACGCGATCGGGAGTCAGTTCTACACCGACTCCTTTCGTCTTTCTTGCAAATAAACCCTTGAAGCCACTAAACACAGTTTTGCCCGTTGATGGAGGAGTTAGAAGATATTAACAAGTTAAACGAAGACAGTGGAATTTTAGCAGTAATTCCAGAAATTAAACTCAACCTTAAGCGATTAATACTAAATTGACCCAAACAATTTCGCCAAGACTTGCAGAAGAGAAAACGACAAATTCATTTGGCTTCGTTTTAGATTGATCTTAGAGTTGCCTGATCAATAAAGATGACCAACTCAAGTTCAGTAATTTTCTAAACAGCGAAACTTGATGAAGCAGTTTGCCCCACTTACTCAAATAGACCCTGATGCAATCGAATAGACCCTGATTTAAATGGATATTACCTTCAATTTGGATAAATGAGTACAACTTGGCAAAATTTTGGTGATGATTTGTTGCAAAGATTTGAGTCATTGACAAATCTCAGTAAATTTTACGAATGATACTTAATTACAAATCAGGCATAAAGCAATTAAGTATTAGTGTTCCCAAATGATTTTTATCATGTGAATTCGATAACTGCTGGTCGAACTCAGGTTTTATCAAATCTTAGACAAGCGTTTGTAGGCAGAAGGAATGGAGTGCATCCCGATTTTGCGAGTGGCGCGGGCTGCGCCCGCGCCACTCGCAAAATCGGGTTTAGCAGATTACAAAAGTGGGATGCACTCGAAGGAATGAAGGCAGGCAAGTGAAGGTTTAGAGGATGTTTGTGAAGGAGTCTAAGAGGATGCTTTAAAGGTAGCCAGAGTCCTCTGTAAGGGTGAAGCATTTATTAACCAGACGATAATTGGTTTTGCAAAATGTCGCACTTAGACTGCGCTCAGCACTTGAAAGATCTTGGGTTGAGTGTAAGTGAACATCTGGACCGCGCAGGTTAGAAGCCTGCACCAGGGTTTTCCCCACAGAGGCGAAAGAACCTTTTATTGCCTCTGATTAATAAATTCCAGGGATGAGTTTTTTGACTTGTTGTTGATAGGTGGAATAGTCAGGGTAGCGATCGCTCAGCCAAATTTCTTCCTGTCGGGACTTCGCATCAAAAAACAGGAAAAAGAGAATCGTTCCCACTAAATGCGTCAGGCTGAATTGAAACATCGTCCAAGCGATCGCTGCCAAAATCACACCACTGTAGATAGGATGCCGGACGATGCTGTAAACACCCGATCGCACCAGTTGTCCATCTTCTCTAGGGTAGGGCAGAGGGGTTAAACTGCGTCCCAAATCGCGCAGCCCTTTGACCAGGAAAACTACAGCCACTCCTCCCAGAACAGCGGCGATCGCCCAGATTCCATACCGCCACACAGAGGATTGAATAACAGACAATAGAGACAATTGAGGCTGATAAACAGGCAAGGCGACAAATCCCAACATCAACACCGCCTGCACCACCACCCAATATTCGCCCCGTTGTCCTGTGCGCCACCCGACTCGACTAAACCCCCACTCTGTCAATAGCTTCATTGATCTGTGTCCTCCATGTCCCCTGAGAAACCTATTTCCATTGGCCATTCGGTCACTGATTAAGCAGAAGGCAAAAGCCAAAAGCCCCCTCTCCCCCTCTCTTTCTACCGTGTCGCTTGATCCAATTGCGCTAACTCCTCAGCCGTCATCTGCCAGCCCAAAGCACCTGCATTTTGTTGAACCTGTTTGGCATTTTTCGCCCCCGGAATCGGAATCACGTGCCCTTGAGCGATGAGCCAGTTTAACGCCACTTGAGCAGGAGTGCGATCGTATTTTTTCCCAATTTCTTGCAGAAGTTGAATCACTGGAGCAATTTTTGCTAAGCCATTGCTGGAGAAACGTGGATCAAGACGGCGTGCCCCTTGAGGTTGATTTGTCTGGTCTGGGGTGTATTTGCCTGTCAATAGACCTTGAGCTAAAGGACTGTAAGCCAAAATGGTCACACCTAGCTCACGAGCGGTTTGCAAAATGCCATTTTGTTCGATTTGCCGAGTCAGGAGCGAGTAGCGTACCTGATTAACTGCTAACGGTACACCCCGCGCTGCCAGCACCCGATGGGCCTGTCGCATTTGTTCGGCTGAGTAATTACTGACCCCAACCGATAAGATGCGTCCCTGTTTAACTTCATCCGCCAAAGCATTCATCAGAGTAGTCTGTCCCATTAAAAAATCAAACGGGAAATGAACTTGATACAGAGCCACAATGGGGACTTGCAAGCGCTTTAAGCTTTGAGTCAGGGCATCAGCTACCGCATCGGCATGCCAGCGCCAGGGAAACGGAAAATACTTTGTGGCAATCTGTACAGGCTGTTGCGATCGCTGCATGAATTGTCCCAGCAATCGTTCCGATTCCCCTAAACCGTAAATCTCTGCCGTATCGAAAAGGTTAATTCCTGATGCGATCGCCGCCTCATAAGCCTCAGCCAGTTGATTGGCATCATAGTCTTTGCCGTAACTCCAAAACAGTTGATCTCCCCAGGCCCAGGTGCCAATGCCCAGAGGCGCAACAGCAGGTCCATTGGGCCCAAGCGTAATAGTTGACATCGCCATGCTTCACAGAACTTAATGAACTTACCCCTTTAGTGTATCGAGAGAGTGGGGAGTGGGTGGAGAGATGGGCAGACTAGATGCTTTTATCTTTGTGTTCTCTGTGCCTTTGTGGTTCTATATTCTTTAGCGAATTTCGTGTTCGACGACAAAGACATTGGAGTAGAGATTGGCAATAATTTGCTGACCTTCTTGAGTTAAAGAAAGATACCCGATCGCATCTTTGATGTAGGGATAGACGACATTCCAGTAGAATTTGGGGTAATCCTTCCGCAAATCGCGCGGCGAAGCATAGGTCATTTTTTGGTTGAAACCAATTTCCTCGAATTCGTAGAATAAAGCGCCAACTTTTTTCAGGTAACGCAGGTCACTCAGTTGACCAATCAGGTCAGCGGCTCTGACTAGCCCCGGATAGTGCAGGGTGTCCTGATGGTCTCCGTCTTCTGGAATGGGAAAGCGGGTTAGTTCGATATTCCGCTTAATCAAATCAGCATCGATCAGCTTATGTTTGCCGAAGCGCTCGGAGATGAAGAGTTTGCCGCGATCGACATGAAACGGTGCCAGACTGGCATCGGTAGCTGAAGGAGGGAGGGCTATCATCTGTCCATCCAGTCCTGTGGCATAGAGTCCTTCGCGATCGTGCCGACACACCCCCTTGACATAACCGATATCATGGCACAGCAGCGAAATCATGAAGTTCATCCAATCCTCGCAAGACACTCCTCCTTCTCGAATGTGTTTGCCCCGCAGGATTTCCTGCCCCACTAGAGTGACTAACAGAGTATGTTCGACGTTGTGATATAAGGCATCACTGTTGGCAATATTTTCCAATGCCATCCGACCCGACCAACTGATGATGTTGGCGTAATCGGATTTGAGACCTCCATAGTTCTGCTCATAGCCCCGCTGTAGTTCCTCAACAAAGGCATTGATTAAGGTAGTAGTGGGATTAAACATGCTCGATTGCTTCAGCCCAGTCCGGTGGATGACAAAGACGAAAGATGCCCTTGCTCATGGGTTGCTCCCTTTGAGCACAGCCCAAGGAAGCAAACCTCTGATTAAAATCTATGAAGTATGGCGGAGTACGCTACTTACCTCATGACCCACTGATTCTTTGCAGTGTATTTCCATCCTAATCCTAGCAAGCCGCTACTCCATCCTGACGGGCAGCCCGCTGAACTGCACTGGCAACAACCGCTACCACCCGCTCATCAAACACCGAAGGAACAATATGTTCAGCGTAGAGGTCAGAGGAGGTTACCAGTGAGGCGATCGCCCGTGCTGCTTCCAGATACATAGAGGTGGTCATCGTGACGGCGCGACAATCCAATGCGCCGCGAAAAATTCCGGGGAAAGCCAGCACGTTGTTAATCTGGTTGGCATAATCGCTGCGTCCGGTAGCCATAACTGCGACATCGTTGACTACGAGTTCGGGCTGGATTTCGGGCACTGGATTAGCCATAGCAAATACGATAGGGTCTTTAGCCATCGATCGCACCATCTCCACCGTCAGAACACCCGGAGCACTCACGCCCAAAAACACATCTGCACCGACCATGGCATTTGCCAAAGACCCGCTTTGGGCAACAGCAAACTCTCGTTTTTGGTCATTCAGATCTGTCCGGCTGTGGCTCAGAATGCCACGAGAATCGCACATACAGAGATGTTCTGCCCCCGCCTTCTGAAGCAGACGAGCGATCGCCACTCCTGCTGCGCCGGCCCCGTTGATCACAATCCGCACCTGCTCCATTGCTTTGCCAACCAACTTGAGAGCATTGATCAGAGCCGCCAAAGTAACGATGGCGGTGCCGTGCTGGTCATCGTGAAAGATGGGAATGTCTAACTCGCGCTGCAACCGGGCTTCAATTTCAAAGCAACGGGGAGCGCTGATGTCTTCTAGATTCACCCCACCAAATACCGGAGTGATATTTTTGATAGTTTCAACGATCGCATCGGTATCCTGCGTATGCAAACAGATGGGAAAGGCATCAATGCCAGCAAATTCTTTAAATAACATGGCCTTACCCTCCATCACAGGTAAAGCCGCCGTCGGACCGAGATTGCCCAACCCTAACACAGCACTCCCATCGGTGACGATCGCCACCGTATTTCGCTTCATGGTCAAGGCATAGACCTGTTTAGGGTCTTCCGCGATCGCCTTACAAATGCGCCCCACTCCAGGCGTGTAGGCCATGGCCAGATCGCTTTGATTCTTCAGCGGGATCTTGCTGTGGACACTAATTTTGCCGCCTTGATGCAAGTTAAAGGTGCGATCGTAGACACTCAGCACTTTGATGTCAGCCAGTTGCTTCACCGCCGTCACAATGGTATCGGCGTGCTCTGTGCTGAAGGCATCAATCGTGATATCTCGCACAATGAACTTAAGACTTTGTTCGATCAGGTCAATCTGACCAATGCTCCCCCCTGCCTGTGCGATCGCCTGGGTGGCGTGTGCTAGCATCCCCGCTTGGTTGGGCAGTTGCAGCCGAATTGTCAAACTAAAACTAGGATTGGGTGTCAGATTAACCATCGTTCAGTAGCACTCCTCCAGAAATTGATAATGTATGCATAAACCGCTTCATGTAAGGCAAGCATCGTTACTCAGCAAATTGAGTTAATTGCTCAATTTCTCTCGTCGTTAGTAAATGCACATGTAGTCATGATGTAGCAATAACACAGTGGCACGAGATAAGGGAAAGTTTGCCTGTCCTATATGAATGAACTGTAATCTAGCTTAGAGGAGGAGGAGGGACATGATTGTACCAATCCACACGAAGCGAACCGAATACAGGCTTCTCACTCAAAGACGGTACTCCTTTGCTGTACTTCAGGCACCAAAACAGCAAAAGAAACAGGACTTACGCAGTTAGAAAATTTGTGGATCACAAAGCGATCCACAAATTTTCTAACTCTCTTACGTAAATTCCATGAACGGGCTTTTGGGGATTTCTTGCAGTGCAAAAAATCCAAAATGCCAACCTTGCGTGCGCGTCGCGCGCAAGGTTGGGCTGTCAAACTCAGATCTCTTGGTTCTTCGCACAAAGTGCGTAAGTCCTTAGAATTAAGGATTAAATAAAACCCAAAACTTTTTTGTGGGAAGCGCGGCTCAGCTGCGCTTCCCACAAAAAAGTTCGGTTTTATTTAATTCACGCTCCTTAGAAAGAGAGAGAATAAAGATACTGATTAGACTAACAGTTTGACTAACGTAGTCCGACCTACTTTGCCATGCCCAGTTTTTATGCAGAAATTGAGATCAATGCCTCCCGTGCAGTAGTGTGGAGAGCACTATTGCACAAACACGAGTGGCTCAAATGGAATACATTTTTGTATGATTTGGAACCCGATCGCCCTTTCATCCAGGGACGGGAATCCTTGCTCTCTTTGCGCCGAGTCGCAGGACAGGACGAGATCGAGGTGAAACCGAGAATTACTCTGATTCAACCGGAAGTCTGCTTGAGATGGTCTTACTCTGCTCCTGGGTTTCGCAGTGAACACGTGTTTGAGCTACAAGACATCGGTGCCTACTTGACCAAATATACCCATCAAGAGATTGTTTCTGGAATGCTGTCCCGATTATTTTTGCCCTTCATCCGTCAGGACGAGCAACAAGGGTTAAAGCGCATGGCCCGAGAACTCAAACACTATTCTGAACAGAACGCACGGATACGTAGATAGAGGAATAGATGGGCAGTGCCCACAATCCACCCAAGGTTTGAGAGTTACGCTTTGACGAGTAGTGCCCGATCCTGGAAAACCTACCCACCCCTTTAAACTGGTGCTCTCTCTGCTCTCTCTGCTGCCTCTGTGGTTCTCACATCTGTGATTCTCTCAACCCTGCGTGCCGCTCAAGTGGTGCGAATATTCAAAAGATATTCATTCCGTCGTCCTCGACTACTGGTCAATTTGAGAAAATAAACTCCCGGAGGGGCATCTTCGCCTGTAATAGTTTGACGCGATCGCGGCCCCAAGGTTCTGGACAATCCTGGGATAGGGGTGCCTTGAGCGTTTAAAACTTCCCCAATAATTTGAAAATTTGAGCGGTTGCGAATCAAAGCAGATACATCAGTAAAACTAGCAAGAGCAAACCGAAAAATATCGACATCTCGGCGGCCTACCGTACCCCGCAGCCTAACTCGACCGTCAATCGTACCCAAATCCTGGGCAGTTTGAATGGTGCCACCTGGATCAGACGCTCTATTGTTAAGCGAAGTGGAAAAGAGGTTAGAGCGCTGTAAATCAGACCGACCAAAAGCTGTATCTGACAGAACAGAAGATCCCCGGAGATTCGGTGAAGATGGAAGTAATCTCGATGAAGTGATTTGTCTCATATTACTGCAAATGTCTGTTTGAACAATTAGCTTAACCGATGGAAGGTGAATCCCCATCAATAGGTATCAATAGATTGAGTTTCCATAGCTAGCAAACGATTCCACCTTTGCCAGTGTTTCTCAGGGAAATCTCATTTTTCACGAGGCACCTTCTACCTCAGACTTCAACCGCAGTTGCACCTGAATGTTGCCTTCCCACTATATCTTATTGAGATTGTGAAATTTCTCGTTGGTTTCTATCCCTTCAATTTCAGCTTCGTTAGCATGGCAACTAGTGGTCTGTCAATTTTGATTTGCGGGGTATCCCGCAAATCAAAATTAAATTCAAGGAAGTTTTGAGGGGTCACAGACCCCTCAAAACTTCCTTGACAGACTCCTAGCTTGAACATGAGCGCTCCTATCCTTTCGTTCTTATACTTGTTCAAAAGCAGCACAACATGACTCGACTTTTTTTAGCGATCGCCGCCATCTTAGGAGGACTGGCTGTTGCCGCAGGTGCATTTGGGGCTCACGCTTTGAGAGATAAAGTCAGCGATCGGGCCCTGGAAATCTTTGAAACAGGCTGTCGCTACCAGATGTATCACGCTCTGGCATTGGTGGCGATCGCGCTGTTGTTGCATCGGGCCGAAGCTGCCCAGTCTTGGCTCACGGCCTCTGGCTATGCCTTCATCGCTGGCATTGCCATCTTCTCCGGCAGTCTTTACGCCCTCACCTTCAGCGGCATTAAGTGGCTGGGTGCCATCACTCCCTTTGGTGGAGTTGCCCTGATGATTGGCTGGGGTTGTCTGCTCATCGCCGCCCTTAACTACAAATAGAGGCATCATCCCTGTTACCAAGCTACACCTGGGTAGCGCAACGGGTGCATCTAGCAGTTAGGGGAGGCTGGAAAAGAGGCAGAAACCACAGAGATACAGAGCGCACAGAGAAGAGAAAACCAATCACTGCTCCCCAGTTGAGCGACTGATCCAGCAGATTTCCTCTGTGTCCTCCGGGCCTCTGTGGTTAATTCCCCCAACTAATAGCTGTGCCCTTTGGTAAGGGATAACTTTTGGGCGCACAGGTTCATAGCCTGAGGCTGGCAGGTTCCACTTCAATCATCTCCCCCTGCGCGATCCGCCAGCAACGATCGGCCACCTCTACTAACTCCCCTGGTTCATGGGAGACAACCAGCAGACTCCACTCGGTTTTTAGCTTACCGAGCAAACTCACCAATTGCCGACGCATTGACCAATCCAACCCCGCCGTTGGTTCATCCAGAAGCAACAGGAACGGTTGGCGGATTAGTTGCACCGCCAGCGCTAAGCGGCGCTGTTGCCCCCCACTGAGCGATCGCGGCGAAGTGCTCAGCGGCAGATGGGACAGCCCAACCTCTTGAAGGGCCCAATCAATGCGATCCTTGCTCAGTTCTGGATGTCCCAATCGCAGTTCTTCCAGAATCGTCCCACCGCAAAAATGCCGCTCTGGAAACTGAAACACCAGCCCCCCTAATTGCTGCAAGTGATCCGGGGTAAGTTCTTGACTGCGCCAGCGAATCTCCCCCGAAGTCTTGCGAGCTAAGCCTGCTAACACCTCTAACAACGTCGTCTTGCCTGAACCGCTGGGGCCAACAATCAATCCCATCTGCTGCGGGGCCAATTCTAAATTGATTGACTTCAGAATTGCCGTAGGTGTAGCGGCTGGATGATAAGACAGGTTGCGGAGATAGAGCATAAGTAGAGAAAAGCGAGGAAGCAATAAGGCCTTCGTTTAGTCTAGCGAGGTTGCTCAGAGTGTGGGGGCTTTTGCAGCATCACCCTTGTCAGCATAGGATAGAGTTTGGATGCAATGGTTTGTTGTTTATATGGTTTCCGTAGCCGAACTGATCACAACTTTAAACAAGCAATCAGATATAGAATTTGCCTGTTTGACGAATCTGAATCTTTATGACTCTCCCCAGCTAGAACGTCTGGCAACACAGGCGATCGCCAAGCGACACCTGCAAATTCTGTCTTCTGCCGATAGCTTAACGGATACCGACCCAATTCAGGTTTCCCTTTGCGAAGATGATTATCTGGGTTGGTTAGCCGCAGAAGATTTGGACAGATTGACGATTGCAGAGGCACCCTATCGAGCGATCGCCCTGACCGCAACCGAAATCGACTCCCGCCTGCCGGAAATGATCGCGTTTGTTTGGAGTGCCATGAAGCAACCCAATCATTACCTGTGGGGTGGCACGGTCGGTCCCAATTACGATTGTTCTGGACTGGTGCAAACCTCTTTCGCTTCAGTCGGCATCTGGCTACCCAGAGATGCTTATCAACAAGAAGCGTTCGTGCAACCCGTAGCGATCGCGGCTTTAGCACCAGGGGATTTGGTCTTTTTTGGCTCCGCTGAACGCTGCACCCATGTGGGAATTTACTTAGGACAGGGCTATTACATCCACAGTTCTGGCCAAGATCAGGGACGCAATGGTATTGGGATTGATTTGCTGTCTGAGACAGGAGACGTTATTAGTCAAACCTACTATCGGCAACTACGGGGCGCAGGACGAGTGGTGACTAATTATCAATGCCAAAATCCTAAATAGCCTATTCATCGCATTCACTTTTCTGAAGAGGGCAGGTCTTGCTTCATGCAGCTTGCTTTTGATCTTCAGGTTGTAAAGCCTGTAGTAAAATTGCCAGAATCGTATCTAGCTGGTTGATATAGTACTCATCTATATCGATGCTGATATTGGAATCTTGGAGGATGATAAATTTCCAATTTGTCCCAGTTGTGACAGCTCCATAGATTGTAGAAATCCGATGCTCTGCTCGTTGATTGAAAATCTGGGCAGCAACCATAGCCGCAATACATTGCCCCAAGCCTGCAATGATGTTTTCATTTTTGGCTTCTACAATGATCACAACCGGGGTCGTAATATAGTATTGCTCTTTGGAACGGCTCAAAATGTAATCACAAAATCCCTTTAAACCTTGCTCTGGTTTGACAGTAAACTCCACACCGGAAAACAAACTGCATTGATAATTGGTTTTTCGCCGTACCTCTGCCAGAATTGGAGCAATGAGAAATTCCGATCGCGCTTTTTCGCTATTGATGGCGATTGCCAGGGGCTTATTTTCACTTAGGTCAGTGAGTAACCTGTCAGAAGGTTGAACTCTTGAAATATCGAAAAACAACCGACGGCTTTCCTCAATCTTTAAAGCAAAGGTTGTTTGCACCTGAGCTAGTGTGAAGTCGCTGTATGCCATCAGTCCCTTTCCCTCTCTATTTGCTTCAGTCTCCCACTTCAGTGTAATCGCTAAGTTGCTTTTACCAGAACCTTGCCATTTCTGCGCTCTCTGTGCCTCTGTGGTTCGCTTTCTCCTGGACTTGCTCAATCACAAATACATCCAACTCGGTCTTAATTCAAATCGTTTAAAGTCTTATGATCAAATTGGTGTTAAGGACAATGGACCGAGATGACAGTCATTTGGGAATTGGATTTCTATTCGCGTCCCTTACTGGACGAAGCGCAAAAAAAAATATGGGAAATATTGGTCTGTGAGAGTCCGCTGTCTATGACGACCCAGATGGATTCCCTTTTTCGCTATTCTCAGTTTTGTCCCAGCACTGAAGTGAATTCTGTGTGGTTGCGAAAAGCGTTGGAGGAGGCGATCGCTCAGGCCCCCAAGCCCCCCAACAAAATTCGCTTTTTCCGCCGTCAAATGAATAACATGATCACCAAAGCCTGTCAGGATGCAGGTCTTCCTGCCTATGCCAGTCGGCGAACGATCGCGCTTCAGTCTTGGCTAGAAGCCAGGATGCGGGAAGTGTATCCTACCTATCCCAATTACCAGGCTGGAACGAATCCCTCGGTTGCTCTAATGCCCAGCAATCCCAAACCCCTACCCGATGCCTTGATTGGTCAACAATGGGCATTTGTGACATTGGAAGCGAGTGCCTTTGCTGAAATGAACGAGTGGGACATCAGTTTTGGCGAAGCTTTTCCACTAGAACTGGCAGACATTGCAGCGACAACCCCAATTCCGGGACTGCTCATCTTCTCGCCGCGCTCCTTACCCTTAGCTGGTTGGCTGTCTGGATTAGAACTGGCTTTTCTTAAATTCGATCCCTCTCCCCCTGCCAAATTATTGCTGGAAACTGGAGCCGCTGATTCCTGGATTTTAGCTAACCTGATCACTCCGGCACAACAAGCCGAAACCCAGGGATTTGAAGCCAAAAAACAAGCGGCTAACGGTGTACATTTTGTCGCAGTGCAATCCAGTCCTGAAGCGGAAGCCTTCGCTGGGTTTTGGCTCCTGCAAGAACTCGCCCAGTGAGGTCATAGCAGATCAGTTCGGTAGCCCAAGGAAAAACCGCTCGTCGAACTGAAGCTGTAAAATACCATTGTACTATTTTGAGTAAAGCTATCCTGGAAGCACAGGGTTTCTACCCCAAAAATTGATGAGACGCAGCTTTTTCCGTGTCCTTTTTAATGAAGGTATAAACCAAACTATTCGCATGGAACTTCCCTCGCCTAAAATAGTTCAAACCTTTTAAGCCTCCTCAAGGCGATGCCGCTCGTGTCTTGTTTGCACTGATATGATTTTTTTGCCTCTTCCGGTTCGGCAAATGGTTCTGCCTCATTTCAAGCCGCTGCTTGTCGGAATCCTTTCAATCATGGGTTTGCTCTCTGGAGTGGTGCCCACTCTACACTCTCCCCTTTCAGGATCAAGCCTATTGAGCTTTAGCCACGCTGCCCTGGCCCAATCGATTTCCGACGAAGACGTGGAAAATTATGCACGATCTCTGTTGGCGATCGAACCCATTCGACAATCAGCCTTTGCTGAGATCCAACGAATTTTGGGCAACAGTGAGGTGCCAGCGATCGCCTGCCATCGTCCTAATAGTTTGAATAATCTGAATGCAGATATTCGCCAAGTGGCGATTAGTTACTGCAACCGAGCGATTCAGATTGTAGAGCGCAATAACCTGACGATTAGTCGCTTTAATGCCATTACAACGCGCCTGCAAAATGATCCAAATCTCATGCCCCGGATTCAGGAAGAACTGATTCGGTTGCAGCGCAGCAATTAGCTGCTCTGAAATTGCTCTAGCGGTTTTACCAGGTTTTGCATAAGATATGGGGCAGCAGGCATCTAGTTCTGCCTTCACTAGTGGTCTGTCAATTTTGATTTGCCAGATGTCCCGCCAATCAAAATTAAATTCAAGGAAGTATTGAGGGGTCATAGATCCCTCAATACTTCCTTGACAGAACACCAGGCTTTCACTCTATGTAAAGGCAATCAAGCTGTAATTGCTATATTATTTTGTCCTGACTTGAGAGGCTAGGCTTTCTATGCCACGATTTAATCCTTACACTTTACAGATGCAGATCACTCGGATGTTTGAGCAGGGGCAATCGGTTTTTGCGACAATGAAAGTGCAGGATTGGTTGCGGCAGCACAATGAAGATCCCGCAGACTACGAGATTATCTTTCATGAGCGGCCTGCTCCTCCAGGATCAAAGGAGACAAAGGCGATCGAGATTGAACTGCGTCGTCGTGATGGACAGGCTGTAGATGCTTGGCTGCAACAGGAATTGAGTCAATCGACTTGACATCCCTGTTCATCTCGTTGCGAATCAGCTTCAAGACCTAAACTGGGCGATCGCCACTCAGTCTTCTAGCCACCACTTACCTCTCCCTACAGATGGCCGACAAGTTGCTTGGAAGCCGCTTTAATAACAGTTTGAGGGTATACAGCGTTAAAGTGGAATGTACTCCGTTTGACCTGATTTGAAGCCTCGATCGAGTAAGGAGCGAAACATTGTGAATTTGGGTCAGTGGCTCGGTCTCATTTGCATTACGATCGCCCTGATTATCCTCTGGCAGATCCGCGAGACTCTGCTGCTCGTTTTTGCAGCAGTGGTAATTGCAACGGCTCTCAACGGGGCAGTGCGGTGGTTACAATCGGGGGGTATGAAGCGGGGACAAGCCGTAGGGTTAACCCTGATTTTGACCTTGCTGATTGCCACTTTGTTTATTGGCCTGATTGTCCCACCATTTGTTGATCAATTTGTCCAACTGGCCAGATTCCTGCCCTCAACCTTTACCCAACTTTCGACTCGCTTAGAAGCTCAAATCGATGCCATTATTCAGCAGCGCCCTGCCTGGATTCCAGCACCACAACTGCCCAATTTCAGCGATCTAGCCCAACAGATCCAACCCATAGCTCAAACTGGCATTGGACAAATATTTGAAATTTTCTCTAACTCGGTCACGGCCCTACTCAAGGTGTTGTTGGTCGTTGTGCTGATGATCATGCTATTGTCTAATCCCAATGCCTACCGCAATGCTGCACTCTCATTATTTCCATCGTTCTACCGCAGGCGAGCAGATGATATTCTGACGAAGTGTGATTCAGCTTTGGGAAATTGGGCGATCGGTTTACTCATTAGTTCATCGTTGGTAGCCGCTTTGAGCGCATTCGGTCTGGGGCTTTTGCGAGTCGAATTTGTCTTGGCCCATGCCCTATTAGCGGGGTCGCTCAATTTTATTCCCAATATCGGTCCGACCATCAGCGTTGTTTTTCCACTGCTGGTAGCGCTACAAGACAGTCTGTGGAAAGCGATCGGTGTAATTATTCTTTACGTGGTGATTCAAAACGTCGAAGCCTATCTGTTAACTCCCAGTGTGATGGCTAAGCAAGTCTCGCTCTTGCCAGCTATTACCTTGCTCTCACAAATCTTTTTTACGACTTTCTTTGGCTTTTTAGGTTTACTATTAGCCGTCCCCCTAACTGTTGTGGCGAAGACCTGGATTGACGAAGCTTTAGTCAAAGACGTTTTAGATCAATGGAATAATAGTCATTGGTCTAAACGTTTGTCTTCATCAGGTCCGTCTGTATTGCCCAACCCTATGACACAGCCCGCATTACCTGCTTCTGTTGAAACGATCGAAACACCAGATGCAAAGAATGGGACAACTTATCAGGAAACGCCCAAAAAATTGCAGGATTCATCTGATTTAGAACAATCCTGAGGGGTTGCTTTCATTCTCTTGGTCTGTCTCAGCAGGCATATTTCCCCAGGTAGATGCAGCTTCCGCTGCCCGATAGGATTTGTCTGCACTAATTTCATAGGATGAAGCAGGGGGCACTAGTTCTAGCTGGCGAGGAGAAGATGGCTGTTTTTGTGGTGCCCGCCGCCGCCGCGAAACCCCTTCTTCTGTTGTCTCCTCGGCAATGACTTCGTATAAAATGGCTTGCTTCTGAGAGTTACCCCGCCGCAAAACCCGCCCCAGCCGTTGGACATATTCACGAGTAGAACCCGTTCCAGAGAGCAGAATGGCGATACTAGCCTCTGGCACATCCACTCCTTCGTTAAGAACATGTGATGCTGCGAGAATTTTGTACTCCCCTTCTCGAAATTTCTGTAGGATTTCGTGACGTTCTTTCACTGGTGTTTGGTGCGTCAGTGTTGGAATGAGAAACGTTTGGGAGATACGATACACCGTAGCGTTGTCGTTGGTGAAAATGAGAGTTTGTTCGGGATAATGCTGCGCGAGTAAGTCTGCCAACACGCGCAATTTGCCCTCTGTACTCAGAGCGATCGCCCTAGCCTCTCGATGGGCCAGCATGGCTCTACGTCCTGCTTGCGATTGGGCACTGAGGCGGACAAATCGTTGCCAACCGTCTAGACTACCCAACCAAATATTGGAATTTTGCAGAAAGGTATTGCGAGTTTGGATCAGATGCTCGTAGCGATCGCGCTCTGCTTGCGACAGTTCCACTTTAATTTGCACGACTTCATAGGGAGCCAATGCCTGACCCGCCAATTCAGCAGCCGTGCGATAATAGACGATGGCTCCCAACAAAGTTTCTAAATCCGCGTGGCGGCCATCTGATCGATCAGGCGTGGCAGTTAATCCCAAGCGATAAGGGGCGATCGCATACTCAGCAATCACCCGATTAAAGTCGCTCGGTAAATGATGGCACTCATCACAGATCAGCAGACCATAGCGATTGCCTAAACTTTCCGCATGAATCGCCGCACTATCATAAGTAGCAACTAGAATTGGGGATTTATCCCGTGAGCCGCCCCCCAGCAGCCCAATTTCTGCATCGGGAAAAGTTGCTAACAATTGGGCATACCATTGGTGCATTAGATCCAGCGTGGGCACCGTAATCAACGTATGGCGTGGCGTGGCTTGCATGGCCAATTGGGCCAGATAAGTTTTGCCAGAAGCCGTCGGCAACACCACTACTCCCTTCCGTCCGGCAGCCATCCAGGCAGCCAACGCCTCTTTCTGATGGGGATAGGGTTGGCGATCGACACTACAGGTTAACGTCAAGGGGTGAAAGTCCTTCGCTTGATCCTCAAAGGTCACACCCTCTGATTGCAGGGCTTCCACTAAAGCGCGATATTGGATAGCCGGGACACGGAACCGTTCAATGCGATCGTCCCAAACTGCGAAATCCATCCAAGCCTTGCCTCGAGGTGGAGGATGCAGGATTAATGTGCCGCGATCGAATTTCAAGATCGGAGTCCGTGGCATGGCACCCCTAAGAGATACTTACAAAACAAAATAAGGGCCGAATTACCAGCAGTTCTCATTCTGGAACAGATGTTTGGTTTTTCGCCCCCGTTGGGGGCGAAAAACCAAACATCTGCTGGGGTTTCAGGTCGCCGACGGCGACCTGAAACCCCAGCAATTTTTCATAATGAGAATTGCTGCCGAATTACTCAAGCCCTGTCAGTTTAAGGCAAAATAGTTTATATTTACAAACTAATTATAGTCCAGATGAACTATTGGCTAATGAAATCTGAACCGGAGGTCTACAGTATTTCTGACCTGGCACAAGAACAGGAGACGGTTTGGGATGGAGTTCGCAACTATCAGGCTCGGAACTTTTTACGTTCAATGCAGTTGGGTGATTTAGCCTTTTTCTATCACTCCAATGCAACGCCACCAGGAATTATCGGTTTAATGAAAATCATCCAAACGGGAATTGCTGACCCCACCCAATTTGATCCCGCTAGTCAATATTATGATCCCAAATCCTCACCAGATTCTCCCCGCTGGCAAACTGTCACTGTTGCGTTTGTAGAACAATTTCCTCAACTGATCTCACTGGAGACATTACGCCACACGTTCACTCCAGAAGAATTACTTGTAGTAAAACAGGGCAATCGACTATCTGTGATACCCGTTGCTGAGGCGATCGCCCAACGTATTTTAGCAATGGCAAGATAAGAGTTGACTCACATCATGAGGTTAACTCAACGACGAGGCTCAACAGAACTCAATAGCCATAGCCGTTCCAGCATTTGAACCCGACGTTGATAAACGACTCGACGGTAGTGCCTCCGACCCAAAATTCCCAGAACAATTAAAACAGGCAGCACTAGAACAACCATTCCTGCCAACACCATTTCATTCGAGCGAGAGGAATGGGATGGAACAGGGGGGGTATCAGCGATCGCAGCTTGAGCTTGAAGTTTGACTGGCATGTTGGGTTGAATTGAATTCAGCATAGGTTTCTCTAGGTAGAATTTAGCTTGCTCTATAGAGTGCTTCATCTATCTAATCTCCCATTTCCCGCCCAACTATGTGATTCTTCTCTATTGTCAGAGTGACGATATTCCCTATATCAACGTGACAAGAATCACAGCTATTTATCCGGCGATCGTTGTTCTGGCAAAATGGCGTGCTTCGACTACGCTCAGCACACGGGTCAAAGCGGGCACTGCTTAATCAAGGGATGCTTTTGGACGTGAAACCGAAGGTTTTACGTCCAAAAACATCCTTAAAATCAGCAATGCCTCAAAGCGGGTTGAGCGCAGTTGAAACCTATGTTCCACTGTTCTATTGAAGATCTGCTTTGCAGGTTTCCAGAATACGGCGATCGTTGTCGCTTAAACTGCTGATGGAATAAAACCCTTCAATTTCTACCGAAACAGTCACAGAACTGTTAGAGGCAACATAAGCGTTTTGGTGAACGGCCAAAGTATAGGGTCGAGAAATGCCATCGTAACTGTCTACCACGGCCAGGTTGAGAGCATTGCCCCGAAATTGTCCTTGAAAACAATCGAACGAGGAATGAGGCATGTAGAATGCCCCAACCACGGTTTGATTAACAACTTCAAAAACCATATAGGCAGAGCCAATCTGCTCTGCGGTCTGGGATTTGCCAAACAGATATTGTTCCGATGTTAGCGCACGACTTGCAGTTTGAGCCATTGTTTGGGTCACCGATTGGGCAGAAGGCACTAAATTCACCTCGATCGCTTCATCTGCCCGAACAGCGCCACCATTGCTCACTGTTGCAGCTACTAACACCCCCGTAACAATCCTACTAATCTGATTCACCCACCGTTGCTTCACCATTGCGACTTCCTCACCCTAGATGTGAACCCAATGCTTAGCTCTGCTCGTTTGCCCAGTTGTGCTGGTCAACGCAACATCAACCCTGCTTGTAGCTTAGAGGGTACACCTGGTTGCATCTTCGTCCTAAGGTTTCATCCGATGGGGTGAACTGCCATGCGATCGCTCCTCACCACTAGGAGAGCGCTGTTTTCTGAGAAAGAAGCGGAGCAGTTTATGAATAGCAAACCCTAAGAATCCCAAAATCAAAATGGCTGTGAAGATGGGTAAAGTTAAGGCCATGATGGAGATGACAGCGGAAGTACCCAGTTCCATTGTGGAAAGCAGGGGATTAGCCAATCCCCCTGTAGAGGCAGTCGAACCCAGTCGAGCGATATCCGTCAAGCCTTGAGTCACCGTGGCGGCTCCTCCACCCACGATCGCTGCCAAAGTCCACTGCAACATGGGACTCATCTCGCCAATTTGAGCAGCCGTTACCAATGTGCCTGCGGCAATCGCTGTGGGCGTGGCGACCGTGTCTAGAGCATTATCGACCCAGGGGAGGTAATAGGCAGCAACTTCCAGGCAGGTGGCGATTGCAAACATAGCTAGAGCCTGGGGTGTGCCAATCCATTCAAAGCCTGAAGCCAGAGTTAAGTTGCCACTAAGCGCAGCCACACTCATGGCCAGAAACGGCACAAAAATTCGGAAGCCACAGGCGGCGCTTAAACTGACTCCAAGCAACAAATGTAACAAGGTATCCAAGGGATTCTCCTGGAGGAAGGACGGCATGGAGGATGCAGAACCACAGAGACTCAGAGGAGTTGAAAGTAGGATTCACACGAAGTCTATGGCGGCTTGGATGGTGCGGGTGGGCAGTGCCCACCCGACAGGGGGAAAGCTGAAGCTTCTAGCTAGAGAGTGTCACAGTGTAGGCATCGCGGATGCCAGGGACTTTAGTGATTTCATGCAAAATGCCTTCTGGTAAGGGATCATCTAAGCTAAGCACCATGACAGCATCGCCTCTGACAATTTTGCGTCCTACTTGCATACTGGCAATATTGACGTTGAAACTGCCGAGAAGAGAACCAATCTTACCAATGATCCCTGGCATATCACGATGCACGGTGAACAGCATGAAACGGCTAGGAGGTACGTTGATGGGAAAGTCATCTACGTTGGTAACGCGGATTTCATTGTCTCCCAACAGCGCACCCGTGACAGAATGTTCGCCCAATGGCCCTCGTGCTGCCAACCGGAGAGAGCCAGTGTAGTCCTTAACAGCCGTATCCCGAGTCTCAATGACACGAATCCCTCGTTCTTTCGCTTCAATGCTGGCGTTGACGTAGTTAACTCGTTCCTGTAAAGCATGGGAGAGCAAACCCTTCAAAGCGGCTACCACGACGGGTTGGCTTTCATTGGAAGCCAGTTCTCCCTGCAATCTGACATTGAGATATTCCACTCGTCCCCCAGCCAATTGACTGACTAAATTTCCTAAAGTTTCTGCCAACTGTAAGTAGGGACGCAACTTTTCCATCAGTTCTGGACGCAGTCCTGGGATATTGACCGCCGAGCGGGCCGGCAAACCCAACAAGACATCCCGAATTTGTTCAGCGACATCGATCGCCACGTTCACCTGGGCCTCTTCGGTCGAGGCTCCTAAATGGGGAGTCAGCACAATTTCCTTGCCAAGCGATCGCAATGGTGAATCTCCAAGGGGTTCGCTTTCATAGACATCCAGCGCGGCTCCTGCAATCCTGCCTTGTTGCAGGGCTGCCGCCAGTGCCGCCTCATCGATAATGCCACCTCTAGCACAGTTAATGACACGGGCAGTGGGCTTCATTTTTGCCAGAGCAGTAGCGTTGATTAAATGATGGGTTTCTGGAGTCTTAGGCAGGTGCAGCGTAATATAATCTGCCTCTTGCAACAATACGTCTAATTCCACCAGTTGACAGCCCAACTGTTCAGCCCGCTCCAAAGACAGGAAGGGATCAAAAGCGAGTAACCGCATCCCCATTGCTCTGGCGATTGTGGCTACATGGGAACCAATCTTGCCCAATCCGACAATACCCAAAGTTTTCTTATAAACTTCGACCCCAGTAAAACTTTTACGATCCCACTCACCCGACTTGATAGACAGATTGGCTTGAGGAATGTGACGCGACAAAGCCAACATCATGGCCACAGCATGTTCAGCAGCGGCGATCGTGTTTCCTTCTGGCGAATTGACCACCAAAATCCCACGCCGTGTCGCCGAGGGGACATCCACATTATCAACCCCTACCCCTGCCCGACCAATAATCTTAAGTTGATTAGCAGCATCAATTACTTCTTTTGTTACACGAGTTCCAGAACGAATCATCAATGCATCGTACTCTGGAATGAGTTGAATTAATTCTTCTACAGGCAGGTTCGTTTTGACATCGACTTGAGCCACCTGAGAAAGGATGTCGATGCCGACCTGATCAATAGGATCGGAAACAAGAACTTTGGGCATGGCTAATTGACAAGTTGAGTGGTAAATTGCAAATCTACAACTGACCCATGACGGCAGAAGAGTTGGGTGTCCTGTGTTTCTCGCTCAATCTGAATCCATAAGATCAGCCTATCGAAGGTCATTCTACTGTATTGCTGGTAGAGGGATTTCAATTGACTGAAAGATTTTGGCTTTGACAGTAGGCAAATCCAGTAAAGCAAGTTATATTTTATACGAATGATTCGATATTCGCGACGAAAATCCATTTCACAAGGTTGTGCATCCTGAATAGAAAGCTTTTGGCATGTTGCAATTAGGGTGTGTTACTCGCTGGGTGCATTCTTGATTTTACCCAAGTCCGCTGAGGATCAAGCTTAAATGTCTTTACATTCTTGCCTCAGAGCTTTTCCAGAAATTCAATGAGATTCCTGAATAAGGGTTGGTGATTCCGGAGGCATCCTCCCGCAAGCCTCTTCTTTAAGGTTGATGGTTGTGCTTTGAGATGCGTTCTGACCTTTGTGTTAGCAATCCAGTTGAATTCCCAGGCTTGCTTCTCAAATTGAGCACATCGCGCTGCTACAAAGTTTCCTGAAGCACGCTAGATGTCCTTGCAAAAATCAAACAGACCTGACTGACGAATGGCACATAGAGTAGCCTCGCTCAGTGGAAACTTCATCCTGTAGGGTGGGCACTGCCCACACTTCCAGAGCTAGCGTTCTGTCAATGAAGTTTTGAGGGCCCACAGACCCTTCAAAACTTCATTAAAAAATTTAATGTGGCTCTATTAGCACCAATTTAATGTGGCTCTATTAGCACCAATTTAATGGGTCAACCTGGCAGATGACCCCTCCCAACCTCCCCTTAGTAAGGGGAAGAGTCAATTTAAAGCAAGTTTTTGAGCGTCTGTTTGAGAAAATTTCCATGAGTGATTTGTGGTTTTTGGCAATGAGTCTCTTGACTCAAAAAGGAATGCAAACAGCCGAAGTCAAAATTGTGTCTCGTGCTGCTCCTGTGGCGATCGCTCCCCTATCAGAGATTTTACCTGTTCCTGCCCAACCTCTGATTGACATCCCCAGAGCTGAAACGATGCAGGTGGCGCAATTCATCAGGTCGCAACAGCATTCCTCTCAGCCGGAGGAGTCAGAAAGTTATTCTTTGGTCAGCGATCGCCCTCCGTCCGACCCTGCAACTCCCCCTCATCTTTTTGATCCCGCCACGATCGCCAAGTTGCGTCCCTATTCAGGCAGTCAGTTGTATCAACAACGACTGGCAGCCTTATCTGTAGGCACAATTTATACTCGTCTACCCGCCAATAGCTTTTGGGAACGATGGATTTATGCGATCGAACAGCCTACATATGAACAGTGGATAGAGTTGTTGGCTCAGGAGGCAAGAGTTGTCGCCTGGGGGCAGGGCAATAATCGTCTCACTATTTTGGTGGGAGATTCGCTGAGTATGTGGTTTCCTGTAGAGTGGGTGCCCACCGATCGCTTTTGGCTGAATCAAGGCATTTCTGGAGATACCACAGGCGGTGTGTTAAAGCGGCTGTCTCATTTCTCCCAGACCCAACCCGACCTGATTCATGTCATGGTGGGCATCAACGATTTGAAACGGGGTGTCCCCCCAGAGGAAGTATTGTCCAATCTGCGCCAAATCATGCGCCAACTGCGCCAAACCCATCCCTCTGCTCAAATCATGGTGCATTCCCTCCTGCCCACTCGCACGGCGGCAATTCCCAATCAGCAGGTGTATCAGGTGAATCAGCATTTACCGATGATTGCTCAACAAGAGGGAGTGAGTTATCTCGATCTAACTACCTACTTCGCTGATCCTCAGGGAGCAATGCGCCCGGATTTAACGACTGATGGCTTACATTTGAACTGGCAGGGTTACGCGGTGTGGGAATGGGTGATGCGATCGATTGTCGTAGCGCTAGGGTATTGATCAGCCGCACTTCTAGATAGCACACGAGCGCAAGACCCACCCCAAAACAATACCTAAACCGCCAAATCGCACGGCTTGCCAAAACACCTCCTTGAGTCCGCTCCAGGAAAACAGGTGACTTTCCAGAGCCACTTCCAGTTCTTCGAGTTGATTTTTGATGCGCTTTAACTCTTGCTGGAGGGAACGGGAGCGATCGCGGCTCATCTGTTGTTGCACCTGGGTTAGGCGTACTTGTAAGACTTGCTGCTGTTGTTGATCCTTCGTGACCTGGTAGTAACGGTCTTTTAAGGCTTGTAGCGATCGCTCGACCTGCTCTAAATCTTGTTCAAACAGTTGTGGGTTGAAGCCCGGTTCATCAGGAGAGGGAGGCATGGGAAATCTGAGATGGCATGAATATTGGCAGTGTGGGCAGAGTCCCACACTCTCCACCCTCATTAATACCACCATCAGGAAAATTAGGAAAAACGTAACCCGTGGTTCAAGCTGAATCCAGACCAGAGATTTATACTTAATCCTAGATGGCTATTTCTTCTTGCTATTTTGATATGACGGATTCTACCCAAGTTAAACCCCAAACTCAATCGCTGACCAAAGACACCTGGGCCAGTCCCCAAACCGATCGCTTGTCTGAGGTTGACACGCTGGAACTAGCCCAAGCTTTGGCTGAACGGTTGGCGATCGCTCCCAATGATTGGCATCGGCTCAAGTCCAATCGACCTGCTAGGGCTGGCGAACAAATTGCTGCGGCTTTGGTGTATCTCCTCAAGAACCAGCCTCAGGAAGCCTTGCCCCGGTTGCAGCAGGCAACGGGGTGGCTCGATCGCTCGATCTCGGCTCCACCTTGTCCCAGTCATGGCAATCATTAAAATTTAGAACCACAAAGACACAAAGGGCACAGAGAAGTTGCAGTTTGCTGGCAGTTTACTGCTCCTGACCGTCTGCTTCGCTTTCGATTTCAGGTTTGGTGGCGGGTAAGGTGAATAACTTGAGTGTAAGGTGAGATGAAGAGCGGGTGGCGACATTGGGCGAATCCTGTGCGATTGTTTGGTGCTTTGCTGTGACTGCTTGGGGTGGGTTAGCTAGCGAGTGACACAACAAGGTCAAAAAGCAGGAACAGAGCGCTAAAGACCAAAAATCTAAATGGCGGTTTGAAATTAACTCTCGTTGAATCGCCAGTGTCGCAACACGAGCAGTTGCTCGACGGCCGTAGGTGGACGGACGATAGGCAGGTACTAATAGAGAGTTACGTTCAACTTCTGATGGAAATTCTTGCTTCGTCATTGATGTTACTTAACCTTAATTTCTTCAGAGCCAAGAAGCAGCACATCGATCCGATCGCCGCAGCTAACATTCTAGTCAGAAAATCACAGCATGGCTGGTTTCGTGAAGGATCTTTTAAGTGAAAAGCCAGGAGAAAGGTGTCCTTGACAGAGCACTAGAAGTCCGTACTACGGTTGCCACTGTACGACGGTTGCCACCATAAATACGCACTATAGATACGAAAGAGTGCAATACTGAATTCTACAAAAGAATTGACGCTGAACTGAAAGGATTGTTTCTTGCTTCACTTTCAATGGGCAGGATCAGGTTTGTGTAAAGCGAAATGTTACGGATTTTTAGCCCAAGGCTGAGAAAGAATAAAGTGGATTGACGAAGCAGTGCATCTTGCAAGAAACTTTGGTGAGCATCGTGACCAAACCAACCCCAGACTCTACCACGAATGCATGGAGACAGTTTGGGCGATACTCACCAAATAGACTGAACCAACGCTTATTCGTAGCGCACCCTCGGTCTCCTTATGAATAGAAATTGATGTTCTATTAAGGAACCGAGATTTACACTACGGGAGTCTAGTAAAGCTTCCTTAAAGGCTTTTAGCACTTTAGAAACTCTTGATAACTCGGTGAAAGTTTGATGTTTTTTGGGGACTAACTCACCACAAAATTCACCAGTTTTCCTGGCACGACAATCACTTTCTTGATAATCTTGTCGCCAATATAGCGTTGAGCCAACTCAGATTGGCGGGCTAACTGTTCCAGGGTAGCTTGATCAGCCCCAGCAGGGACTTGAATTGTGCCCCTGGTTTTGCCCATGATCTGAATTACCAGAGAGATTTCATCGACAATCAGAGCGGTTGGATCGTAGGTCGGCCAGGATTGCTGATGCACAGAGGTTGTGTGTCCCAACCGCTGCCAGAGTTCTTCAGCGATGTGAGGAGCAAAGGGAGCAAGGAGTTTCACTAACGTGGCGATCGCCTCCGCGTACACAGCAGAGGTTTTGCAACTGGCATCACCAATTGCATTACTCAGCTTCATTAACTCTGACACAGCCGTGTTGAGTTGATAATCTCCTTCCATATCCTCGGTAATGTGTTTCACTGCATAATTGAGCGCATACCTCAGTTCTTTCTCAGACTCAGGATTTGTTGCTAACTTCTCCTGATATTGAGTATTCGCTTCTATCTCGTCAGGTTCAACTGCCTTCAACCCGTTTTGGGGTTGAAGGCTGCTCTTTTCTGCGTCACTCAATTCAATCACCTGTCGCCAGACGCGATTTAAGAAGCGATACTGTCCTTCAACATCGGCTTCGTCCCATTCCAAATCTTTTTCGGGGGGCGCTTTGAACAGGATGAACATCCGAGCAGTATCGGCTCCGTACTTGTCGATGACAGCTTGCGGTGCAACGCCGTTGTGTTTGGATTTCGACATCGTGTCGTATTTTACCTTCAGCGGCTCTCCTGTTTCTGGGTCTTTGGGGTCTTTAGGATCAACCTGAGAATTGGGAATATATTGCGCTTTGCCCGACTTGTTAGGATTGATGTAGGTCAACCCCTGTACCATACCCTGAGTTAGGAGTCGCTGGAAGGGTTCATTGCAATTGAGTAAGCCGCGATCGCGCAACACCTTGGTAAAGAAACGCGAATACAATAAATGCAAAATCGCATGTTCAATACCACCAACATACTGGTCCACAGGCATCCAATCGTTAGCTTTGATAGATTCAAACACTTGATTGGGATTACGAGCATCGGTGAATCGCAGAAAATACCACGAGGAATCCACAAAGGTATCCATCGTATCTGTCTCCCGCTGCGCGGCAGTGCCACAAGTCGGACAGGACACATTCACCCAATCCTCCAACCTGGCTAACGGAGAAGGTCCCTGACCCGTGAATTCTACATCCTCTGGTAAGCGTACCGGCAGATCAGCAGCAGGCACAGGCACGATACCACAATTCGGACAGTGAATCACGGGAATTGGTACGCCCCAATAGCGTTGCCGCGAAATCAACCAATCGCGCAGGCGATAGTTGACCGTTCCCTGTCCCTTCCCTGTTTCCTCTAGCCACTGGACAGCAGCTAAAACGCTCTGACCTTCACCTTTCCCAGCTGGAAGTCCATCCAGAGGCCCAGAATTGACCATCACCCCTTCTTGGGCATAGGCAGTTGTCATAGTGATAGCATCCAGAGATTGATCAGAGGGTTGGATGACGACTTCAATGGGTAGATCAAACGTTTTGGCAAATTCAAAGTCCCGTTGGTCGTGGGCAGGTACAGCCATAATTGCGCCTGTACCATATTCCATCAACACATAGTCAGCAATCCAAATCGGCATGTGTTTATCGTTGACTGGATTAATAGCATAACCGCCTGTCCAGACTCCTGTTTTTGCTTGATCTTCAGCAGTGCGATCGACTTCACTTTTGGCAGCCGCTTCAGACTGGTAGGCTCTCACCACCTCAGCTTGTTCAGGAGTAGTCACTTTTTCTACCAAAGGATGTTCTGGTGATAACACGATGAAGGTGGCTCCCCACAACGTATCAGGGCGTGTGGTAAAGACGCGAATGGCTACTTCGACTTCAGCCCCTTCAGCTTTTTGTTCAGCCCGTTCTGCTGCTCTGGTTTCTTCCACAGGCTCTTTGGCAGATTGGTGTATCTGTTGCTGTACCACCTCTAGCAAAGTCAGGTTGAAATCTTTTACTTGCAACTTCTGAATGGATAACTTCTCAAGTTGCAACTGAGCAATTTTTGAAGTCCCAAGTTCTAACCTTTCAATGTTGAGTCCAGGTAGCTCTAATCCTTCCAATTCGAGAGATTTAAGCTTGATTTGTGGAGCAATTCCATTTCGTTTGCTGGAACTGTCAGAAATGGTAGCGACTTCTGGAGAATGATTTGTTTCAGGTGCAGAGGGAGTAGCCAGGGATGCGATCGCAAAATCAACATAGGCTCCGGTGGATTTGCCAATCCAGTTGGCTTGCATAGTACGAACGCGCTCTGGCCAGCCTGCCAGTTGGTCGAGATCGGCTAATAATTGTTCTGCGTAGTCTGTAATCTTAAAGAACCACTGCCGCAGTAACTTACGTTCCACTTTGGCTCCCGATCGCCACGATCGCCCCTGGCTATCTACCTGCTCATTGGCTAGCACAGTTTGATCGACTGGGTCCCAATTGACTGCGGCTTCCTTTTGATAGGCGAGTCCAGCCGCGAGGAACTCCAGGAAGATCCATTGCGTCCAGTGATAATAGTCAGGTGAACAAGTAGCGACTTCTCGATTCCAGTCATAGGACAAGCCCAACCGTTTTAGTTCAGAGCGCATCTGGGCAATGTTCTGGTAGGTCCACTTGGCTGGATGAATGCCCTTGGCGATCGCCGCATTTTCAGCAGGTAATCCAAAAGCATCCCAACCCATTGGGTGTAATACCCGGTAGCCCCGCATCCGCTGCACTCTAGCAATCACGTCAGTGATAGTGTAATTGCGGACATGTCCCATGTGCAGATTGCCAGAAGGATAGGGAAACATCGACAGGGCATAAAATTTGGGCTTGTCATTTGCTTCTACAGTCTGGTCTAATTCTTGCTCAGCCCAAACTTTTTGCCACTTCTCCTCAATTTGTGTTGGGGTATAACGAGATTCCACAAACTTACTCCTATCTGAACAAAATCTGTATCAATTCAGTGAACTCGATCGCCATTGTTCCAGTACGCACTATTGTGGCATATCTGGACTGCTCCAACCTAAATTTAGGGATATGCGGGAAATTAAAACCCCAAGGTTTTTGTAGGAAGAAGCGACTAAGTCGCTTCTTCCTACAAAAACCGGGTTCTGATTTTCTTGCACAGCCCTTAAGGCAGAAGGGAGACAATTTTTGAGGCTGAAGTTGAAGGGAAAAGTGGGCAAGGATGAAGCAGAATGGGTGCAGTCGATTTTGAGAGGTAGATTGAGTAGAACTGGGAACTTTATTGATGCAAATTACGACATTACACTTCTTTTAAGAAGTGATTTGACTCATTTTGCATCGCTGCCATATCTCTAACAAAAGATTGATGGACATATAGCAATCCTAAATGATTGATGAAAAGTCAAGTCCTTAGAACAAGGGGCTTAAGCCCTTGGACTGTTCACGATTCAAATAGAATTGCTATAGCCAAATTGATATTGCAAGTGGCAGTGATTGATCTCTCACGTACCTTTACTGCTTGAATTGGGATTCAATTACGATAATTCTGTCCCGTTATCTTTTTTTTACCGAAGCATTAGTAAATCAGTAAATCTGTCTATTGACTCTAGGCTAAGTAACTTATTTTACTTAGATTAATCTTGTTGATTGCTTTGTCTCTAATTCTGTCAAATACTCTCACCACGCAATTTAACTGGCCTATCAAAATGGCTTTAACTCAGTAAAGGGACAAGCGCACCTGATCTTTAGATAGATTTTTTACCTTTCATGTTGAGGACAGTCCGATGAACTCTGTTCAATTCTCAGTATTGAATGATTGGGGAGCTGGCTTTACTGCTGGACTAACTGTGAGCAACACAGGCACCCAACCTCTCTCAGGATGGACAATCGAGTTTGAGTCATCCTTCACAATTACACAGATTTGGAATGCAGAAATTATTCGACAAGAGGGAAATCGCTGCATTGTTCGTAATGTTTCCTGGAATAAAGCGATCGCCCCTGGAAAAACAATTTCCTTTGGTTTTAACGGCAGTAAGAGCAGCACCGTTGCTACAGTT
>Ga0224723_1000139_pt1 | contig 47892 bp, 37 predicted proteins | sample Balambano_FR2_Me_FD_161647 | JGI IMG/M metagenome (GOLD analysis project Ga0224723, IMG submission 161647) | Freshwater sediment microbial communities from Lake Towuti, South Sulawesi, Indonesia - Balambano_FR2_MetaG | ecosystem: Environmental > Aquatic > Freshwater > Lake > Sediment | place... | reverse complement strand
CCGCCAGGGGGACCGGGTGGTACGAACTGCCCTAGATTAGCAGCGCGTGTGGCACGGAACGCCTCGTTGACTGCCGAGCGGCGCGCTTGCAACTGAACATAATCGCCAAAGCCCAGCGGCGTGATCAGCGGATGATTGAATGTAATGACAATCGTCACGACATCGCCCGGTCCTCCTGCATCCAGCCAGGGGCGGCGACGGTTCTCCGTCCAACCCGCCGCATCCAGTGCGCTGTTTGGGCTCTCATTCAACAAGCAGGCAGGCGCATATGGGCTGATTGCACTGTCCAACACAGTTCTGAAGCGCAGCTCTGCTGCCTGGCGGAAATCGTTAACACCTTCGCTCGTGGCACCCGCAGGCGTGACCGTGAAGTAGCTCTCATTCGCTGTATCCAGCTTAAGGCGGCTGCTGCAAATCATCACGTCGAACCAGGTACGACGATCAGACCCATTCAGACGCGCATTTGCCGTCCCATCAGCCGCTGCCAGTGGACGATCCCAGACGTGGAACCAGGGAATTGCTGCCCAACTCGCAGTGTTGATAGTCGCATAAGCAGCCGCGCCGCGTGGCGGACGGTACGGCTGTGATCCATCAGGATTCGTCACCCCGATATAAGGCAGCGGTGCCGCTGCCAACCCGACCGCGCCGAGACGCGCCTCATTCATGATCGACAGAATACGCAGCAAGTCTTTACGTCGGTTCTGGTCGTCATCGATCTCCGGGTTACAGTCATCACCGCTGTACCAGGTGGCATACAACATTTCGCCACCCCGTTCGTAGATGTTGACACGGTTCTCCGGATTGGCAGAGTTATTGATGGCCAGCGTTGCCGCGTTGCCACGCTCGCTGCCGTTGCCGCGCCAGCACGGAACATCACTGTTCTGGTCATCTGCGCCATTGGTGTTGATGAAGTAACGTAAAGTGTCGTACTGCCCGGTGCTGGCATAACGTGCCGCAGCACGCGCAGAATTCTGCAACGTCACCCACGCCTGGAAGATGCGTCCAAACTCAATAATCCCGAAGAGTAGCAGAAGCAAGAGCGGAAGCGTCAGCGCAAACTCAACCAGTGTTTGCCCCTGTCGCCGCCTCCTCACCACTACAGCGTTTTGTTCTTCCATAACTCTCCTCCACAACCGCAGCGGCTGTTGACAAATAATCCTGTGTCGAAAGCGGGCAGCACATGCCTAGCCCGCCAGACGAGTGAACATACGCGCGGCGATCTCCGCAAAAACCTCTTCAAGTTCGTTACCACCCGTAGATGCCGCCCAGTAATTGCCGCAGTCTTCACCAGGGGGCAAGGGTCGCCACTCGCCACGTGTACCGGTCGTTCGTTCGCACGGACCTGGCGGACCCCAGTCGGGCGTCTGCCCGGCGGGCAGGTTCTGATCAACGTGAACACTGACCCGATTCGGGATACGATAGCCCAGAACTTTCTGCCAGTAATCGTTATCGATACGGAAGTTGTCCCCAGCATCTGCGATATAGCGCAGTAGTTCCTCACCCAGATAGCTTTCAACGTTGCAGTCATAGACCGGGTTCGGTCCCATGCCCGCTGTGCCAGGCGGAAGGCACTGTGGCGCGCCTGTAGTACGTGAAAACTCCAGACCGAACGCAATCGTGAAGATCGTCGGCAGCAGCGTATCGGTATCATTGCGCGATGTATCCAGCCCTGTGCCGGATACGTTGGGAGCGAAGATGTTGATGCCGCGCACCGCCACATAATCTGCCCAGTCGCGTGCATAATCGTCCACATCGTAATGCGTCTGGCAGCGATTTGACCGCGGGGAAGCCGAAGGATTGGCTGAGTCATCCGTTAGTTCAATACGATTAGGACCTGCCTGCTCTGGAATTGCAGCTGCTGCAACATCACTGCACCAGTTGCGGGTGTTGGGATTAATATCCGAACAGAACGGGAAGGGCTGGTCTTGAAGAATTTCACTGGGTGTTGTCTGCACACCGTATGGGCATAAACCGTATGCACCGTACCAGGATGCCCCACCCGCGGGCGTTTGCGGCACAGTATTGCCAGATGTGTCTGTCGAGAAGTAGCGCGGGATAGTCGGCACGGCTCCGTTACGCAGAGCGGGCGCGCTTGCTCCGGCAGCACCATCGCTTAGCAAGACCATAATCCACACTGCGCCCTCACGACGACCGAGTTGCCCCAATGCGGTCGCAGCTTGCCCCAGACCCGCGCCAATATTCGTCCCGGCGCAGGAAGCGCGGTATTCGTACGTACGTTCCATGCGGTCATATTGCCCGTCAATTTCGTTCGCGGTATTTGGAGGCACTCGCAGACTACCATATGATGATGGAAACCAACTGGGTAAGCTGTCGATCTCATCCAGAACGCTAGGTGCAGTGCTTGTCCCAAATCGTTCACGCGGTGTACCAACACGCGTTAACTGGCTGTAGGGATACGTTAGCACAGCCATCTGCAATGGACATGCGGAGTTGACAGGATGGTTCAGAATTTCGCCAATCCAGTCTGTGTGTAACGGAGCAGCAAGATCGCTATATGAAGAGGTTGATGGATTCTCAGGGTCCGTGTCAGCTCTATCCGGGTTGACTAATGCATCCCACATCACATCAGGGTTAGTGGTTGTATAGCGGTAGAATGAACGCTCGGTACGCACACCCACAGCCTGGTTCATCACATTGCGAGCCACTTCCTGATCACTGATGAAAACGTCACGTTCCAACACGCCAGCGGTGATTGCTTCCGTGTCATTCTGTGGAAAGGGGTCCATCACGTATGCCTGGCGGTCAAAGGTCACAATTGCCAGACGGTCACCACGAATGAAGTCGATACGTTCCATAAAGTCGAGGCTGGCGTCGCGCGCCGTGCGGAATGGTTCGCACAGCAAGTCGGACATGTTGCCATCCTGGTTAGGATCATTGCAACAGCCGTAGAAGTTATATTGCGGCACAAAGCCGAGCCAGCGGTAGGTTGTTGTTCCACCTGAGTCTGCCACCAGTCCCGGACCAAAATGGTTACGCAGCGTGCTGTCATTATTACCAAAGAACCCCCGGTAAATGTTAAGCACGGCAGCGTCGGTCGGGACGCCCGTATTCAGCGATGCATTACGGTAGCTGTAGGGCCAAAAACGAACCCGACACTGCACCGGTGGCTCGCCATTATTTGTGGTAGTCACTGGCAGGTCGATGCGCTGAATTGTGGTCGGTTCTCCCAATACCCCGTACGTATTCGCCATACCCGCAGCCGATATCAACCAGTTATGACTGTTCTGCATAATGCGACGGTAGATTTCACAGACACCTTCCGGGTTTGGCGCAGTACTGCCCCCCGGATAACAATTTGTACCCGTCACCAGTGGCAAAACAGGTGGCAAATATGCATAGGGATAGCCGCCGCTCTGCCATTCTGCATAATCCGTATCGACCAGCATCGACTCGGACACGTCCATGATGAACACCATGTCCAGCACAGCGGTTTCAGAGGTTGATGAGGCTTCCAGACGAATGGTACGAAAGCCGAACAGATTGAAGAAGGTTGTCGGTGATTCGATCTGTGCTGTTACGCGCACCAGCTTGCGCTCGTCTGCACGACACAGGAAAGGGTCGCGGAGTCCTGGGTTTGTTGCCACATCGCGGTTTTGCACCCAGCAGGTCTCGACAATGACTTCACTCGGGTTTAAACCATAGAATTCGATGAACTGTCGCGCCGCCAGATTCATGTTGGCGAAACTGTCAGATTGATCTTCAGCAATATTGGGCGTACTGAGGTCGTCCGCGACGCGCCGCATCTGCCCGGCAGCCGCCACCGCTGCCGCGTCCACCGCGCGCCGCAGCGTGCTGTAGCGCACGAACAGCAGCGAGACATCCGTCACGATGCCGACGAAGCCGATCAGCGCGACAAACCCGATTGCAAGAATGATGATCGACTGCCCTGATTGCGAACGATTGAACAGGTGTTTGAGGGCAGATGTCATACGAAATCGTTTCATGGTCTATCCTTCGGTTCGTCCAGACTTTTATCCACGTATGGACACTTCACTACGGCACAATAGGGGCATCAAAACCCAGCGATGCGTTATTTGGCTCAACACTGGGCATCGGAAACGCCGCCCAGACCGAAATCGTCGGGGTTGTATCGCCCGCAAAAGCTCCTACAACCGGGTTGAACACTGGGAACTTGAGCAGCATTTCGTGTTCCCAGAACATCTCAACCAGTACCAGCCCCTGATGAGGAAGCAGTGCGCGCTGTTCATCATTAGGACCAAACTGCGGCAGATTCATGATCTGCTCTATCATTGCAATCGTAAATTCAGACCCGATACATCCCGTTCCTGCGGTTGTCAGCCCTTGCGCCCGAATCCAGTGCTGACCGTACCAGACAAACCCAACCTGCCGCTCTGCGGTTGCCAGCGATGTCGCAGGGGCATCAAATTCAACAACATCATTGCGCCGCTCATTGATGTTTTGCGTGTTCTGAATGGAGAGATAACGTGAATCACCTGTTCTAATGCGGTCTTCACGCCCGTCGTTATCAATGTCAAACGGATCGCGGTAGTCAAATGCCCCTGTCTGCCCTGCCGTGCGCAAAGTGAAGACAGGCGCGGCAAGCGTTCCAGTGTTCATGATTTCACATTCGTTGGCGTTGGTGGGATAACGTCCCGCGACCATCACCCATGTCGTTCCGTCCGGCGCTGGGGGATTAAGGGTGGGCAGCATGTTCACTGTCGCACCTGGCGGGTCGGTCACGCGCGCCAGCGAAAAGCCAGAGACGACAATATCATCAACCGAATTTTCGCCATCCAGTCGCAACGGGTCCAGCGACGATAGCATCACACACGCAACCTGCTGGTAAAACATGGGCGGGTAGACTGTCCCGCCAGGATCGGCGTAAGTGCCACACGCGCGCTGTGACCGCCGCCAGTATTCCTCGATCGTCGCATCTGCCGGAACAATGTACGGCATTTGGAACTGGCTCACACCCGCAGAGCCGGAAAGTGTTAATCCCTGTGAGCTATAGTCATTGTTGTTATCTAGGAAGCCTGTCGCCAGCGGCACGCCAGAGGCGCGGTTATCCCATTGCAGCGGCGAGAACTGATCTTGCAATACAGCGGCACGACGCGCACCAGAGCGTGTCACATCCAACAGCGTCATGTAATTATTGGCAAACCAGCCAATTTCCACCATGCCCATAAACATGACAATGAGAATCGGCGTAATGAGTGCCATTTCGACAAGGCTTTGACCGCTCTGCCGTTGTCCGTAGACAGCAGGAGTACCATCCAGAAAGTGTAGGAGCTTGAGGAGTAACCGTCTCATGCACACGCTCGCAGTCAATGAATCTATGCCGCCTGAGCGACATCACCTTTGCCCATGAACGCATCTTACCATAAGGCATGAAAGTGCCGACATGCGCTTGTGTGAAGGAGTTGATAGAGTATTGTAAAGAAACACCGCCCTCAGGCGGTGTTTTGTTCAAGCTGGATGTGCGCTTTGATGACATATCCGCGCCCATGTCGAGACTGGATAATGCTCGGTCGGTCCGGGTCCACTTCCAGTTTCTGACGCAGATTATGCACATGGTTGCGCACCAGAGCGGCATCGCCGACTCCGTTGGGGTATTTCCAGACATGCATCAACAAATCTTCGGTTGCGTGTAACTTGTGTGGCGCACGGCACAAATACGTCAGCAGGTCAAATTCCACGCGCGTCAACGAGACTTCGCGATCATTGACAAACACTTGGTAGCTGTCCGGCAGCACTCGCACCACAGGCATCTGCACATCGCTGTAATAGGCAGAGCGCCGAATGTGCGCACGTACACGCGCCGCCAGTTCGCGCGGGACAAACGGCTTGCGAATGAAATCATCGCCCCCTGCGCCCAACGCATCCACGACATTAAATGGCGCATCATAACCGGTGAGGAAGATGATCGGTGTGTTGGCAGTTTCGGATTGCGCCCGCAGCTTGCGACACAACTGAATGCCGTCCACATCGGGCAGGATGGCATCGATCAGCAGCAAATCGGGTGTTTCACGATCAATCTGTGCCAGCGCGTCCTGTGCTGAAAATGCGCGATGCACATTAAACCCTTCGCGCCGCAGCACCAGTTCTACCATATCCAACATCTGCGCATCATCATCGACCACAAGTATCTCATGCATGATTACTGACTTCCATGACTGCAAAGTTACGCCTTAATCATCAGTATATGATCATTAAGGTTTTCATCTATCGACAATCCGTGAAACTTTCGTGAAATTCAATTTCCGCGTTTCATCAGGTAGAAATCATATAGCCAACACCGTGAATGGTGCGGATATACTTGCGTCCGTTATCCTGCTCAATCTTGGCGCGCAAATTGCGGACGTGCGCGCGCACCAGATCAGGATCGCCGGTATTGGGCGGGTATTCCCACACGGCTTGCAGAAGATGTCCGGGCGAAAGCGCCTGGTTGGGATGTTCCATCAGGTAACGCAGCAAGCGGTGTTCCGTCGAAGTCAATTGCACAGGATCGTCTTTGATCAGCACTTGATACGTGTCTGAGTCCAGCTTGAGATCCGCCAGTTGCAACATCAGACTGCCCGGCTTTTCGCGCGTCCCGCGACGCAGCAATGCGGTAACACGCGCACGCAGCTCCGCCAGTTCAAACGGCTTGACGACATAATCATCAGCACCTGCATCCAGCCCGTTGACAATATCGTCTGTACCCCCCTTCGCCGTCAGAAACAGAACTGGCAGGGCGATAAAGCGTGGATCGCGCCGCAGCTGGCGACAGAAAGTAATACCATCCATCTCTGGCATGATGATGTCAAGGATCATCACATCCGGCAGCCGCCTTTCCAGATGACGCAGCCCCTCTGCCGCAGAGCTTGCCAGCGATACGTCATATCCTTCACTTTTCAGAACGCGCCCCAGCGTTTGTAAAACTTCATTGTCGTCGTCTACAGCAAGAATGTGTGCCATGTGATTCATCCACCTTTCTGAACGGGGAGTGTGATTACAAATCGCGCACCATGTTCCGGCGCACTTTCAACGAAGATTTGTCCGCCTGCACGCTGCATGACCTGGCGACAAATGTGCAATCCCAAACCAGTGCCTTCACCAACGGGTTTTGTAGTGAAGAAAGGTTTGAAAATGTCTGTCAGAATCGTTTCCGGGATACCGGGACCATTATCCGTTACCGTGACCATGTTCACATCTGCGTCATGATCGTATTCGGCATACACCGTGATGACGGGATTGGGTCTTCCCACCAATGCATCATGCGCATTCAGCACCAGGTTCAACCACACATCTTCGAGTTCGCCCGGTACTACCAGCACGGGCGGCAGTTCCGCAGGCAGATGCATCACAATACGAATGCCATCGCGCTCTATGTGTGATTTTACCAGTGAAAGTGTGTCCTCAATCGTTGGGATAATCTGGATCAAGCGCGGCGGTGTCTCTTCGTTTCCCTGGGGGCGCACCGCCGCCAGCAAGCGCCGCGACACTGCCGATGCTCGTTTGCCGGAGCGGTAAATCGCGTTGAGCGTCTCATACTGAAACGTATCACGCTGCGTCTTCTCCATCAACAGCTGTGCGTCCGCCACGATTGTGGTCAAAGGATTATTGACCTGATGCGCCACCGCCGCCGCCAGCTCACCCATTGCGGACAGACGTTCCGCCTGAATCAATCGTGACTGTGCGTGTTCCAACTGTACGAGGCTTTCTTCGAGGTCGTGCAGCAGCCGGGCGTTTTCGAGCGCACTCGCCGCCTGCCCGACCACAGCGCGTGCCAGTTCGATTTCACGTTCCGGGAAGACGCGGCTGCTCTCGCTATCCACACACAGCACAATCCCCTGCGTTTGTCCACGATATACCAGCGGCAGACCGAGTAATGCCTGTCCGCGCGTCAGTTCCAGCAGGGCATGGACGCCAGCGGTCAGCGTATCGCCCTCAAGATGCTGGTTGATCAGGTTTTGCGTCTCCAGTACTTCAACCAGGTCGCTGTAATCGTTCATGTTCACAATTGCTGTCGGCGCTTGCGCCCAAGCCACCTTGCCCAACGCCAGATGACAGGTCAGCGCATCAGTGCCGGGGACAGTCGATGAAAACTCGCACCAGTCAGAGCCGCACAACTCATTAATTTGCGCCGCGATATTGAGCAAGCGCTGGGTTAATTTGCGCCCCTTGTCGATATGTTCGACCAGCAAATCCAGCGCCATAAATTGTAACGTCTGGCATGTTTCTGCCGACGGCACAAAGCGCGGCGGATGCGCATAAAACGCCAGCAGCGCACCGAAGGGATGATAGTCGCCGGGAATGGGCAGCACCAGCATTGCGGCGGCCCCTGCCCGATGCAGATAAGCGCGCTCAGGAACCGAGTCTGTGCGTTCGGCACGCACCAGGCGCGGGCGCTGTTCCCGTAAAGCAGCGCGTATCAGTGGATACTGATTGATGAGTAGGGTTGGCTCGCTGCCGGGTCGCCAGATGGTCTGGTAGAAGCGCGCCAGCGGTCGCAGAACATTTTCCTCGCGCGACCACTGATACACTTCTGCATGATTGACGGACAGTGCGCGCACAAGCTGCTCGCAAATGGTCGGCAGCGTTCGGTCAAGCGACAGGGACGCATTAATCGCCTGGCTTGCATCCACCAGTGCCTTCAATTCGCGCGCGCGCTGCACGCTCTGCCCGTGAATACGCGCGTTCTCGATGGCAATCGCGGCATAGGCAGCCAGATTGAGCAGCAATGCCTCGTGGTGGCTGTTAAAGACATCCTGACGACGGACGTTGTTGACCCCTAGCACGCCAATCGTTTGCCCCTTCAGCAAAATCGGGACGTACAAGAGTGCGTTGACAAAGTACTCGGTTTTGAGCTTTAACGGACCACGCGCCCCAACCGACAGCGGCAGCCCGGTCTGGAATACCTGTCCGGCACTACCATCGTCCGCCTTCATACGAAAATTACGTGCGTTCGCCTCGTCCATCCCCACGCGCGCACGCAGGTACAACTCATTCGTTGCACCATCTGGCAGCAAAATCATCGCTTCGTCGGCAGAGGTCAACTCGCGCGCCGCATCAACCACGCGGTTCAGCACTTCGTTGACATCCAGCACTTCGGTCAGCGAACGCGTCAGTGCCAGCAAGATTTGTACTTCTTCTACTGCCCAGTATTCAGCATCATCGCGTCCGCGCAAATGCATTGTCTGGGTTGTGCGCAGCGGTGCGGTAAAATGGTGCAGAGCTTGCAAGACCGTCTGGCGAATGGCAGCATCATCCAGGCTGTACAGGTTATAGTCGCTCGCTACGGCGTGACCGTTAATCGACGCTTGCACCTCTTCCGGCGTGTAGAGAATCAGCGGCGTGTCCGGGTAATGCTGTCGTAGGTGACGTGCCGTAAATTCCCCCGACTCACGATCACGCAGCGCCATATTGACCAGAAATGCATCATACTGTGCATTCTTCGCCACATGGACCGAATCATGGTGCGAATAAGCACCCATAAACGTGTAACCCAGATCAGTTAATGCCTGACGTGACTGATAGATCAGTTCATAATCACCAGAGGCAACGAGAATTTTTCGCGAATCCATACAGTCTCTCTGTCCAATCAGGGCTTCGTTAAACGTTGGCGGCGGCGTTCAAGATCATCTTCAATGGCTTTCGGGCTGCTGGAAACAGGTGGCGCAGCAGGCGACGACAGCGATGCTGCTTTCGGCTCCCCCGCAATCTGTTCGCGCACACTGCGCAGCACATCCGCCACACTCGTGCGTTCAGGATCAGCAACGGGCGTCGGCGGCGTTGCCGCTGCATTTGCGGCGTGATCGGCAACGGCTGCCTCCAGCATGTTCACACGCTGGATCAATTCCTGCGTCACCATGCGGTGCGCCCGCAAATCCGACTCTGCCATCGTCAGCCGCTGCTGTGCGCGTTGATGCTTCTCGACCAGAGCGTGCGCCGCGTCATGTTCGCCACGCGCCAGGGCTGCATCGGCATCACCATCCAGCGCGGACACCTCGGCTTGCAACGTTTCAACCCGCGCCTTGAGTTCGTCTTCATAATCCAGCGCCTGGTTAATGCGCTGGCGCAGCGCCGTCACTTCGGCTGCCAGTCCCTTGCCCATGCGCTCCGGCGTCAACGCACGTCGCAATGCTTCAACATCCAACACATCGCCGCCGATCAAATCACGCAGCCCGGAGCGCACGAGCATATTGAGCTTGTCAAACAGGTCGGTCATCGGTCTACCAGCAATTTATGTAACAATCCCGTTTCCATCATAAACCAGTTTTTACGATTCAAACTTAATCTTTATATTTTTCCGCGCATTGCCTTTTGTGCGTGCGGCTGTAGACTCTGTGGCATTGTTAAGCATTCCGTACCGTGCGAAATGAGGAAGACATGACTCGTTCGAGAGCAGTCGAGCGCCGCGAAGAGCGCGAGGCTGAAAAACGCCGCCAGCAGCGCACGCTGGTCATTATCGGCATTGTAGTTACCCTGGTCATCATCGCGATTCTCGTGTTCCTGGTCACGCAGCCGGCAGAAGCGCCAATCCCCGAAACCGCCGCTGCGCGCTATGCCGATTTGCAGCAGACTCGTACCAGCGAAGGCTACCCGCGACTCGGTGACCCGCTTGCGCCTGTGGAAGTCAAACTCTACTCCAATCTCTCCAGCCCCAATGCCAGCGCCTTCCATACGCGCACAATTGACGGGCTGATCGAGCGCGTGCGCGGCGGCTCTGTACAGCTGGTGTTTGTCCCCACCATGCGCATCAACCAGACCGAACAGCAGGTGCAGAATGGCTTGGGCGCAATGCGTGCCGGGTTGTGCGCGGCAGAACAGGGACGCTTCTGGGTGCTGGTCGATACGTTCTACGACTGGGCAACGCGCTACGGCAACCAGTCCTTTACCAACAACCGCATCGTCGCCGGGCTGAACGGGCTGGGCATCAACCAGGGAGATTACAGCACCTGTCTGGGCAGCAGCCGCCCCGCTGACACACTGAACGCCGCTGAAACGGAAATCGGCACCCTGCAAAACTTCAATGACGTCCCCACACTCGCCATTCGCGACGTTGTGCCGCTTGACGAAGAAAACGTCCCCATCCCCGCCACCGACGTTGATGCACTGCTGGCGCGTCTCGATGCAGCGATTGCAGAAAGCCTCTTGACGCCGGAAGTGGCGCCGGAAGCGGTCGGCACAGATGAGGTAACGCCGGAAGGCACAGCGACAGACGAGACAACGCCAGAAGCCACCAGCGAAGCAACTGATAGTGCAACTGCTGAGGCAACATCAGAAGCAGGGGCAACAGATGCCCCCACCGCTGAAGCGACTGGCGAGCCAACGACCGCGCCTACGCAGGCAGCGACACGCACGCCGCGCGCAACCGCAACGGCGCAGCCTGTTGCCACTGCAACGCCATAATACAAAGCTTTGAACCGCCAAGACACAAAGAACACCAAGGGGAAAAGACACAGAGAAAATTCTCTGTGTCTCTCCACCTCCGCGCCCATGCGTTAAAATCCCCTTCTTCGCGTCCTCTGCGCCTTTGCGGTTCGATAATTCCTAATCCCGCTTCAGCATCGGTCCCAGCTTGCGCCCGCCCAGCAGGTGCATGTGAAGATGAAACACTTCCTGCCCGCCATCGCCCTTGCAGTTGACTATCAAGCGGTAGCCGCGTTCGCCAATGCCCATCTCACGGGCAATCTTGCGCGCCACCGTGAACATGCGCCCCAACGCAGGCTCATCTCCCTCGCTTACATCGTCCACAGTGGCGATCTCTTTGTTTGGCACAATCAGGATATGCACGGGCGCAATCGGATTGATGTCCTTGAAGGCAGTCACCTGTTCATCCTGATAGACCATCTCAGACGGAATTTCTTTGGCGATAATGCGTGAGAAAATCGACGGCATCGCTTCACCCTTTCCTGTTTACGTTGCTACATTGCCATGCCGCCATCCACCACCAGCACATGCCCGGTGATGTATGACGCATCGTCGGACGTGAGAAACGCCGTCGCTTTGGCGACATCTTCAATCGTCCCCCAGCGTCCCAGCGGGATATTCTCGTTCAGCTTGCTGGTAATGTCTTCCGGCAAACCGGACGTGAGATCGGTCAGCACGAAGCCGGGCGCAACCGCGTTCACCGTGATGCTGCGCGACGCGACTTCGCGTGCCAGCGCTTTGGTCAAGCCGATAATCCCTGCTTTGCTGGCGCTGTAATTCGTCTGCCCGCCGTTGCCCGCGATGCCGCTGATGCTGCTGACGTTGACGATGCGCCCGTACCGTTTGCGCATCATCGAACGTACCGCCGCTTTGGAACAGAGCCATGTGCTGCGCAGGTTGGTCTGGATGACCGAGTCGAAGTCGTCGGCGCTCATCAGCATGATAACGTTATCGCGCGTCGTGCCGGCATTATTGACCAGAATATCGATCTTGCCGTAGGTATCCGTCGCATATTTGACCAGCCCATTTGCGCCGTCTTCCTGCCCCACATCGGCACCGAAGACGCTCGCCTTGCCACCGGCTGCCACAATGTGCTGCACCACTTCTTCCGCTGACTGCGCGTTCTTCTGATAATTGATAACGACTGTCGCCCCGCACGCCGCCAGTTCCAGCGCAATGCCGCGCCCGATGCCGCGCGACGCCCCCGTGACGACCGCAATCTTCTCGCTTAACGAAACCATCTTTATCCCCTTATCGGTGAAAATTAACTACCCGACTGCGCGCCCACCCACCCAAGCAGTTCAATTTGCCCACGCAGGCTGGCACTCACATTTGATGCTCCGAAGCCGTCACGCGTTGCATAATATACATCCTTACGCCCGTCCACGCGCGGATTAATGCCGACAAATGCCAGAAAGCGCCCATCTGGTGAATACGTCGGGTCACACATGCTCGGCGGTGGATTACCGCGCGCGATCAATTCAAGGTCGTTGCGAAAGACGACTACACCGAACGGACACTGCCCGCCCACGCCGCCAATCGCCACACGCGTGCCATCCGGCGACCAATCCGCTGACATGCCAAAGCGCGAGAATGATAGGTCGCTAATACGCCCGATTTCCGTGCCGCCAATAGTAGACAGTACAATTTCAGTGGATGAACTTGCTGCCTGGTACAGCACCAGTCCCCCGTCCGCCGACCACGACTCGGACAGCTTGATTGGCGTATCGACGCCATTCACACTCACGACCTGGCGCGGGATGCGCTCGTTAATGTCCACGATCCACAGGCTGCGTTCGGCATCGCCCAACACCGGATCGCCGCTGGCATAGACGATCTGGGTGGCGTTGATCCAGCGCGGCGGCTCAGTGATGAACTGCCCGCTTAACGCGGCGACAGCCCCGCTCGCCAGCTCGATGACATACAGCGTGCCGCCGATGGGTGGGGCTTGTCCGGTACTGTCACAAGTATTCGGCTGCCCCGGTCGCCACGTCGGGCACACTGCCGCATCTGACACAAACGAGATATAGCGTCCATCCGGCGACCATGCCGGGAAGAACTCATACGAACCACTCTGCACAATAGGAACGGGATTGGTCCCGTCGCGTCCAACCGTAAACACGTCCATGTCATAGCCTGTCGCCAGCGCGATCGCCATGCGCGAACCGTCCGGTGCCCAAACGGGCGTCGTTGGAATACCGCGCTGGAGCAGCGATGGGATCGGCAGCATACGCCCGCTGAACTGCTGCGCCAGATCCACCACGTACAAGCCAGTTGTGGCGGGCGTATCCGAACGAAAGTAGGCGAAGACATCGCCACTGGGCGCGAGGAAGATTTGCGTTCCGGTTGAAACATTCATCTCAACAATCGGGATCAGGTTCGTCACACCTGGCGACACATAGTACAACGTCTGCACATCGCGCCCCGGCTGCGGCGTGCGCACATCACCGACGGTATCCCGGTTGTTCTGGTTGATAAAGGCGATATAGGGATTTGTCACCAGCGATGTCAGCAGCGTGTCCGAAAACTCGACCCGCTCCCAGTTATCATAGGTGAAGCTGACGACGGGCTGCGGCGTATTGAAAGACGTCGGTGTAATCGTCGGCGTTGGCGTGATGGTGGGCGTCTCCGTCGGCGTGGCGGTCACGGTTGCGGTCGGTGTCGCGGTCAGCGTCGGGGTGCGCGTGGGCGTCAGCGTGATCGTTGCCGTCGCGCTCGGCTCTGGCGTGAACGTTGCGGTCGGCGTGGGCGTTGCCGGACTCAGCGCACCGCACGCGGTCGTAAACACAGCAAACAGGCTGAACAGGCTGGAAAGAGCGTGGCGCTTCAGCATTCTGATCGTCCCTATACATCCACCAACACATAATACGAACCCCGCTTTTCGCCCATCTTGCGCAGCACACCCTTCGTCACCAGGTCGGACAGGTCACGACGGATCGTCTCAGGATGCACATCCGGGAACAACGCCTGAAGATCGCTGTTGGTGATGCGGCTGTTGCCCGTCTGTACAAACGCCAGCGCCCCTTCCTGACGAGGATTGACGGCGACGCCGCGAAACTCGCCTTTCAGTTCGCTGGCAGGCGCAGCGCCGGCTGTATGCGGAGCGAGCAGCGCGGTAACAGACACGCGGCTATACAGACTGACGCGGAAACCGCCGGAACTTTCCTCAAATTCCGGCTCACGCAGTTTGCGCTGCTCCATCAGCGCGATCACGCGGTCAACACCGTAGCCCAGACGCTCGATAAAGCCCATATCCGAAAGCACCTGCACGATCACAGGATTACGCGAAAAACGTTCGCGACGAATGTTATCGAGTGTGACCGGACCGGGCAATCCTCCGGGGCTGACGACTTCCATACGATTTTGGTAGATGTTCAGGTGGATCGAGTCCCCGGTGATACTGTAATCGCGGTGCGCAACGGCGTTAACGACCAGCTCACGGGCTGCCTCCAACGGTAGTTCAAACTGTTCATCGCGCGCCATTGACCTGCCTAGCTGCGACTGCTTGCGCAGATGATCGCGCAGGAACGTCTCGGCGCGCCGCAGTTGATCTGGCAGCGTGCCAACAATATCTTGACGCTCGAAACTGTCGCCCATCGTCTCGCCCGCGAAGCGCGCGGCGACGATCTCCGCTCCGCGCACAAAACGCTGCGGGTCTTTGCCAAACAGCAGAATGCCCGCGTGCGTCGGGCGTATACGGTTATCCTGCTGTGCCAGACAGCCGCGCTTGAGCAGGACGCGCTCGACCTGCGTATCGCTGATGCCGCTCAGCGTCGCAGCGTATGCCTTCGCCTTGTCCCAATCAAGATCGTCGTTGCTCGCGCCGCGCACGATCTCGGTCTCAAAGCTCGCCTCGCCGCGTTCCATCATCAGGCGGCGCAGATCGCGCGGTTTCAGTGCGGCGTTCTCGCTCCCCTGCCGATGCAGATAGCGCCCCTCGTAGGCATAGACATGGGGCATCCCGGCAGGCACATGGGCGACAATAAACGCGCGTTCTTGCGTGCGTACTACGCGCGGCAGCGGGATAATAAGCGCAGGTTCGACCGTCAGCGCAGCTTGCAGCACGCGGTCAACGGCTGCTTCGACATCCCGCACGCCCGTCTGGGTGGCGACAGTGCCAGCGACACCCATGACGAACGTCCCGCCCTGCCCGTTCGCCATCGCCACCAGAATCGTCGCGATGCTTTCGACGGCGGCGCTCTCCCCTAACCAATCCAATCGTTCATGCCGCCCCTGCTTGATGAGGTCAGGAAAGTCCTCTCCACTCATCGCTCATCACCCCCTTCTTCGTCGTCCGCCTTGTCCTTTTCTTCGCGCAGACGATCAATCCGTCGTTCGCCCGCTGGCGGACCCTCCAGCAGCACCCTGTCCAGCACGGCTTGCATGTCGCTCACCAGTGTCACCGTCATCGTCGCCAGCGTATCCTTCGGAATATCGACCAGTTCCTTTTGATTTTGCTTCGGCACGATCACATGCTTGATGCGGGCGCGATGTGCCGCCAGCACCTTCTCCTTGATGCCACCGACGGGCAGCACCTTGCCGCGCAGCGTGATTTCGCCCGTCATGGCTATATCGCTGCGCACTGGGCGATCTGTGAATGCCGACACAATCGCCGCCGCCAACGTGATGCCCGCCGACGGACCCTCTTTTGGTACAGCGCCCTCCGGCAGATGGATGTGGATGTCGAGATTCTCAAAGTCCTCATGCGGGATTTCCAGTTCTTCCGCCCGTGACCGCATATAACTCAGCGCCGCCTGCGCCGATTCCTGCATGACATCGCCCAACGACCCCGTGAGCGTCAGGTTGCCTTTGCCCGGCAGCAGCGACGCTTCGATGAGCAGGATGTCGCCGCCTACAGGCGTCCATGCCAATCCCGTCGCCACGCCGATCTCGTCTTTGTCATTGGCACGGATGTCGTCAAACGGCGGCGGACCGAGGAACTTTTCGACCCGCGCTGACGTGATGCGCTGCGGGTGGCGCTTGTCTTCCGCGATCAGGCGCGCGACCTTGCGCGTGACATTGGCAATCTCGCGTTCCAGGTTGCGCACACCTGCCTCATACGTATACTCGCGAATGATGGTTTGTAGCGCACTGGTCTCAAAGTGCAGCGGCATGTGCTCCAACCCGTGCGCACTCGTCTGGCGCGGGATCAGGAAGCGGCGCGCGATTTCCAGCTTCTCTTCTTCCGTATAACCATTCAATTCAATAATCTCCAACCGATCCAGCAGCGCGGGCGGCAGCGGGTCGAGATCGTTTGCTGTCGTGATGAACATCACCTTCGACAAGTCATAAGGGATGTCAAGATAATGATCGAAGAAGGCGTAATTCTGCTCAGGGTCAAGCACTTCCAGCAGCGCCGCCGATGGATCGCCGCGAAAGTCCGAGCCGAGTTTGTCGATCTCGTCGAGCATAAACACGGGATTGATCGTCCCCGCGCGCCGCATGGTCTGCAAGATGCGCCCCGGCAGCGCACCGATGTAGGTGCGCCGATGCCCGCGTATCTCCGCTTCATCACGCACGCCGCCCAGACTGACGCGCACAAACGTCCGCCCCAACGCGCTGGCGATGCTTTTGCCAAGCGAGGTCTTGCCAACACCCGGAGGACCGACGAAACAAAGAATCGGGCTCGTGTGTCGGTCTGCCGCCAACTTGCGCACCGCGATATATTCGAGAATGCGATCTTTGACCTTTGGCAGCCCGTAATGCTCGGCGTCGAGGATGTGCTGTGCGTGCGCGATGTCGAGTTGATCGTCGCTTGTTTTCGTCCAGGGGACATTCGTCAGCCAGTCAATATACGAGCGCACCATGCCGACTTCCGGCGCAAGCGGCGACATGATCGCCAGCCGCGAGAGTTCCTTCATCGCCTTTTCATGCGCTTCGCGCGGCAGCTTCGCGTCGCTGATCTGCTCGCGCACATCGTTGACTTCTTGCTGGAAAAAATCGTCCTCGCCCAGTTCCGACTGAATGACACGCATCTGCTCGCGCAGATAAACTTCGCGCTGCTCACGATCCATCTCATGCTGTATCTGGCTGGCGATCTCGTCCTTCAGTTCGAGCATGTTCAATTCATGCCCAAGCAGGATCGCCACCTGATGCAGCCGCTTGTCCGCGTCGAGCGTCGCCAGCATTTGCAGCCGCTCGTCAAACGAAATCGTCAGCGCCGATGTGATCAGGTCTGAAAGCAGCCCCGGATCGTTGGCGTTCAGCACATGAAACAGCACATCTTCAGGGATCAGGTCGTCCACTTCGGTGACGCGCTTGAACAGATTGCTGACCGCCTGCATCATCGCCGTCGTTTCGCGCGTCACCTCGCTCTCACTTTCGACCAGCCGCGCTCTGCCGATGACATGCGGCTCTGTCTGCACGTACTCGATGATCTCGACGCGCCGCCGCCCCTGCACCAGGATCGTCGTCCCATCGCCAATCGTGATCAATCGCCCGATGACACTCTCGGTTGCGATACCGAGCGGCAGTTCTCGCGGCGCTTGCTCGTTCTCCAGGCGCACGGGCATCAGCAGCACGCTCTCGTGCGCATTCGCCGCTGACTGCGCTGCGACGCGCGCGCGTGGGGAAAGCAGCGGTATCGTCGTGATGACCGTCGGCAGCAGCACGCCATCGCCAAGCAGGATGACGGGGCGTTCAAACGTGCCATCGGCGGCGGGCTGCGCCACGTTGATTTCGACAAAATTTGGGACCGTGGGACTATCGGACAAACCTGTTCGCCTTGATTTGAACATCTATTCTTAAGGGGAACGAATTGTATCGTAGGGACGGGACGGGGTAAAGATGTGGGTAGCACCTGTCGGTGACTTGGGCTAGACTCGTTGGCACAGATAAGAGTGACTGGTCGAACACGGGGCTTAAGCCCCGTGTCCGGTAGTGAGGTTCACCTTGTCAGTGTGGTAGGATTTGGTTTTGCCCTCAGGATGACTATGCGTTTATCCCCCGTTCTCATTGCGACTGCGCTGCTGCTGGCGCTGGCGGTCATCATCGGCGTTGGCGCGCTCATCATCACACCGCTGCAGCCGCTCATCACCAGTGCCAGCTTCCGCCCGGACACTATCACCCCCAATGCCGATGGCAGCGACGACATCACCGAACTGACCTACAGCCTGTCGCGCCCGGCAAACGTGACGATTACGTTCACTGCCGAAGACGGGCGCCTCTTCACTTTTCGCGATAATGAACGCCGCATTGCCAACGATTACAGCGTCTTCTTCAGCGGGGTGGTCGATGGCTATCTGAATGAGGGCGAAACGATTGCGGGTGAAGTCCTGCGCCGCCTGATGCCTGATGGCGTCTACACCTGGCGCCTGCGCGCAACAGGCATTGACAGCAGCGAAAGCGACGAACGCAGCGGCACATTCACCGTCCGCGATGGTGACGCGCCGCTGCCGGAAATCACTGCGCTGGACATCGAACCTGTTACCTTTACACCCAACCAGGACGGCATCAGCGATCGCACAGCGTTCAATGTCTTCGTCACCAAGCCCGCCGACCTGAGTGTCTACCTGCTCACCGCCGACGGCGGGCAAATTCTGATTCCTGCCCGCGTCGAAAACACGCGCATCGGCGAGGCAGGGTTGCACCCATTCGATTACGAAGGCGGCGTTGACCGCAATGCCGACCCGCCGCCCGATGGCACGTATACCGTCGTCGCGCTGGCACGCGATGCCGTCGGGCAGGAAGTGCGGCGTACAGGGACACTGACGATTGAGCTGGGCGGCAAACCTTACGGGCAAATCGTGCCGCAGCCGAGCGGAGCAAGCGTTGTCTTTGCAACTGTCGCCTGGGAAGAACGCTATGCCAGCCTGCCCGAACGCTTTGGCGACCTGATCACCCCGCCTGATGACCCGCAATTCCTGAACATGGACCCGCTCACGCTGCCCTTAGGCGATCTGCTGGTCTTCAAGCTGACGGTCGAAAACGTCGGGCGTGTCCCATTGCGCACGACCGGACCCACGCCTGGCACAGTCTATGACTGGCATCAGCGCGCGGCGACCTTTGGCTTGTTCGACGAGTCGGGTGCCTGGCGCATCGGCATCGACTGCGTGACGGCTGCCAGCGATTACCCCTGGCGTTGGGCGCTTGGCAGCGATGATATGCTGATCACCGAAACGGATCCGGTCACAGGTGAAGTATTTCGCTACCTGCCCGCTGGCGCGACCAGCGTTGTCTGGGGCGCAATCCGCATGAGCGAACTGGAAGCGCGCAACCCGCAGAACTGCTGGGCGGGGCTGATCCATGAAGATGTGGCGGTCGTCAACCAGAATATGGGCGCGCGTTCGATTGAACTGGTCGAAGTCGGGCAGTAAGCATTAACGCCTTCGCCGTTGTCTGTGCGCGAAAACGACTGTACGATCTTCACATTCCTTATTCGCATCTTGTCCTGGGGGTGTGCCATTAACCGCCCAACTTTCTTAAGTCTGGCTGTCCTGCTCGTACTAACCCTGACGGCTTGCCGCGACATCGCGGCGACGCTGCCGCCACCCACGCCTTCACCCACGCCGCGCTCGACCGCGCTGCCCGCTGTTCCGATTGCTTCGCCTGCCGGAAGCGCGGACAACCCGATTCGCATCGGCTTTGTCGCTGCCAATGCGGAGGCGGTCGAGGAGGCGGCTGAGGCGCTGTCAACCGCGCTTGGCGACGCCAGCGATCTCACGATTGAATTTGTAGCCTTTCCTCGTCCGGCAGAGGCGGTTGCCGCCCTGTGCGCATCACCCGCTGGCACGCCGACCGCCGTCTGGCTCGATGGCTTGAGCGCGCTGGCAGCGGAAGCGCAAGGATGTGGCGATCTGGCGCTGGTGACGGAACGCGAAGGCGATGAAGGCAGAAGCGCTGTGGAAGTCATCCAACTGATTGTGCCAGAAGGCGACGAACCGGAAGCATTGACCGAAGTGGCAGATGGCACGTTCTGTCGCATCAGCCCGATGGATCTACAGACATGGCTGCTGCCTTCGCTGCTCTTACAGGCAAACGACGTCACTCCCGCAGACATCGAACGGCTTGAGAATTACGATGACATGGACGCCCTGCTGACTGCTGTCGCAGAAGGCGATTGCGACGCAGCCGGCGTGCCTGCCAGCGCGCTTACCGCTGCCGAAGACGAGGTGCGCGAAAATATCGCTGTGCTGGACGAAACGCTCCAAGTCGCCTATAACGCCCTGCTCTACCCACAACAGGTAGCGCTTGGCGCGCGTGAGGCGCTCAACACCGCCTTTGAAGCGCTCGCTGCCGATGACGAACAGACCGATAACCTGCGCGCTGTATTGGGTGCAGACGGCATTCGCAGCGCCGAACGCGATGACTTCGCCTCGCTGCGCGGCATTCTGGCGCGGACTGGCATCAATCTGGCGCTGATGGGCGGCTGAGTTGGCAGACCTGGCAGTCGTCATCGTCACCTGGAACGTCCGCAAGCTGGCACTGGAAGCCGTGCGCAGCCTGCTGGCGGATGTGGACGCACACGGACCCAGCACGCAGGTGATCGTGGTCGATTGCGCTTCCAGTGATAATACGGCAGAGGCGATTGCGCAGGCATTCCCGCGCGTACAGATCATCGCCAGTCCCGATAATCTTGGCTTTGGGCGCGGCAACAACCTCGGTATTCGCGCGGCGGGCGTTAGTGACGAAACGCGCGCAGATGCGCCAAAAGCGGTCTACCTACTCAACCCGGACACGATCACGCAGCCAGGCGCAACGCGGGCGCTCTACGATACGCTTATCCGCGATGCAGCGGTCGGACTGGTCGGCGCACAGCTTGCCTACGGCGATGGCAGTTTCCAGCATTCGGCGTTCGGCTTTCCGGGCTTGCGCCAGTTGTGGGTGGAGTTCTTCCCAACGCCGGGACGCCTGATCGAAGGCAGTTTCAACGGGCGCTACCCGCATCGGCTTTATCAGCAGTCGCAGCCGTTCCCGGTCGATTGCGTATTGGGCGCGACGATGATGCTGCGGCGCGAAGTCATCGAGCAGACGGGGATGTTTGACGAACAGTTCTTCATGTATTGCGAAGAGATCGACTGGGCATGGCGCATTCGCAAAGCGGGTTGGCAGGTGTTGTGTGCGCCCTCCGCCCGCGTTACGCATCTGGGCGGGCAAAGTACCGGGCAGGTGCGCCCGCAAAGCGTTGTCAATCTGTGGACAAGCCGCCTGCAACTGTTTCGCAAGCACTATCCCGGCTGGAAATTTGCGCTTGCCTGTCGCATGATTGTTGCCGGAATGCATCGTAAATTGCGCGAGCCGAACCTTGCGCCAGAAGTCGCCAATGCTTATGAGATGGTCGCGCGAATGGCACAACGCTCATGACAGTACTGCTCGGTATTATCCTGACCCACAACGAAGGGCGGCACATCAGCGATTGCATCGAAAGCCTGCGCTTCTGCAACGAGGTTGTCGTCTTTGACTCCTACAGCACGGACGACACGATGACGCTGGCACTGTGGGCGGGCGTGCAGATGCTCCAGCACCCGTTCACAGATTATGCCAGCCAGCGCAACGCCGCGCTGGATGCGGTGAGCGACGTTGCAGACTGGGTGCTGTTTGTCGATGCTGACGAGCGCGTCACGCCGCAGCTTGCCGACGAAGTGCTGGCGGCGATTGAGCAGCCCAACTATGTGGGCTACCGCATCCCCCGCCACAACTATATCTTCGGCAAGCTGACCAAAGGTGCGGGCTGGTATCCCGACTATCAAACACGGCTGCTGCGCGTCGGCAAGGCGCGCTACGACCCCACGCGCCCGGTGCATGAAGTTGTGCAACTCGATGGTGAGCCAGGTACACTCAAAAATCCACTCACCCACTACAACTACCGCGATACCGCGCAATTTACGGAAAAGCAGCGCCGATACAGCGCCTATGACGCGCAAATCCTGTATGAGCAGGGCGTGCGCGCCAAACCGCATCATCTCATCACACAGCCCTTACGCCACTTCTGGTGGCGCTTCGTCACGCTTAAGGGCTATCAGGACGGGCTGCACGGATTACACCTCAGCCTGCTGATGGCTGCCTACGAATTCCGCAAGTATCGCCTATTGGCGGCGCTATCCGGACAGGGCGGTCAGGCTCCGTCCACGACTGGCACCAACACACCGTAATCGCCATTGGCACGGCGGTACAGGACATTTACTGCCTGCGATGCCTGATTGAAGAAGATGAAAAACGTGTGACCAAGCAGCTCCATTTGCTCAATCGCGTCATGCTCCGTCATCGGCGTCAGCACCACTTGCTTATGCCGCGCAATCTCCGGCGCATATTCATCGGCAGCAATGACGGCTGGCTGCGGAACACTGCTCTCGGCATCGGGGATTTCTTCCGCCTCCTCCAGTTCTTCTTCCGTCGCGCCATAACGCTCCACAAAGCGCTCACGCCCCTTGGCAGCGGACTTGCCCTTAAAGCGCTCGATGCGGCGATACATATTATCGACTGCGTGGTTAAGTGTCGTCGGCAGGTCTTCCTCTGTGCCGCGTTCTTCCGCGCGCAAAATTGCCCCGCGATTATGGCGAACCGTGATCTGGACACTGACCACATCCTTGCCTTGGCGCGTATGCTCGCGTTCTATTTCGACATAAACATTGGCAATATTGGGCAGATACCGATCCAGTCGCTCAAGCTTGCGTTTTGCATGTGCTTCCAGTTTCTCAGTAATGCGTAAGTTGCGTCCTTGAATCTCGATGTTCATGGCGTTCACTCCTTCTATTGGGAATAACAGAATTATTGGGATTGAGCTGTAGTTACAGTGAGCGCATACACCTGTAACGCGCCCGCCGCGCGCGCTGCTTCAGCACAGGCGGCAAGCGTCGCGCCAGTCGTATAGACATCATCCACGAGGAGAATAGAACGCCCTGCCAGCCCAGGATCGGCGCTAAATGCCCCTGCCACATTCTCATATCGCTCGGCAGCAGTTAATCCCACCTGTGAACGGGTTTCACGGGCGCGCCAGATGAGGTGAGGAAGATATGCCACGTCAACCGCTTGTGCGAGTGCTGCGGCAATCAATCCAGCCTGATTATATCCACGTTCCTTGAGGCGAGCGGTGCCGATTGGCACGGGAATAATCATGTCAAATGTCCATGAAAGTGTCGCCAGGCAATCGCGCAGCCGGAGCGCAAACGGCTGCGCCAGTGAACGCGAATTTGCGTACTTTAGCGCCTGCACTGCCTCTTGAAGTTTGCCCTGATGCTTGCCAGACGCCGCGCAACCGTCGAGTGTTGCCTGGTGATGCAGGTTGAAGATGGGGAAATTGTGCGCTGTCTCTTGCTGACAGCGCGAACACCATTCACTATCGACTCGTCCACAGCCTGCGCAGCGTGCCGGGAAGACGAGATAGAGCACATCCTGCAAAAGCGCCGCAACAGTCGAACGCGACAGGTCACCAGCACCTGACATCGTTAGAACAACGGCGTGTTTGTATTCAGCAGAATGATCGCCGCCGGCCCCAAAAGCACAATCCAGATCGATGGGAAGATCAGCAGTACCATCGGGATCATCATCTTCACAGGTGCCTGATGTGCTTTTTCCTGTGCGCGTTGACGACGCTTGACGCGCATCTGGTCAGCCTGCACGCGCAGAATGCGTCCCATACTTACACCGAGCTGATCTGCCTGGATGATGGCAGCCGTAAACGACGTGACATCCGGCACATCCATGCGGTTCGCCATGTCTTTAAGGGCATCGCGTCGTGTCTTGCCGAGCTGGATTTCGCGCAATATGCGCCCGAACGCTACAGCAAGGTCGTTATCCCACTTCTCATAGACCTTGCCCATCGCCATATCAAAGCCCAAACCTGCCTCGACACAAATCACCAGCAGGTCGAGCGCGTCCGGCAGGGCTTTCACAATGCCCTGTTGGCGACGGGAAATCTTGCTGCGAATCCACATTTCCGGCAGGATGAACCCCAGCCCGGCACCCCCAAGCACATACAGCAACCCTTGAGCAGCGGGGGTCGAAGTGGAAAAGCGAAACGCGAGCAGGAAGCCCATGATTGCCAGCCCGATCATCGCCACAATGCGCATGGCGAAGAACAGGGAGGGTTCCATGTTCATACCCGCAAGCTCGATTTTGTGCCGTGCGGCTTCAAGCTGCTTCTGCGGTGTCAGGCGTGTCATGACGCCGGAAAGACTGCGCATCACTGGCAGCAGCACACGATCCTGAAATGACATCGACATTTCGATTTCGTCAAGCGATTGCGGAAGGGTTCTGTCCTCGAAGGCGGCAAGGCGCTCCTGAAGCGGGTCACGGCTTGGGTCTTCTCTCATACCCGCGTAAACCAGCCCGGCGACCACACCACCCCCAACCAGCACCAGAATGAGCAGTAAAATTGGATCCATGTTTGTCTCCACTCACGCGCTAAATGTCGATGTCCACGATCTTGTTGATGACGGCAGCACCGATACCGATCAGGGTCAGACCGATACCTAGCAACGGCCAGCCACAAGTCTGGTTCTCAAACAGATTTCCCATGTAATCCGGGTTAATCGAATAGAGGAACAACGCCAGCACAATTGGCAGGAAGCTGATCAGGTAGCCCGTGATGCGTCCCTGTGCTGTCAGTACCTGAATCTCGCCCTTCAGCTTGATGCGTTCGCGCACGGTATGACCGATAACGTCGAGGATTTCAGCGAGATTACCACCGACTTCACGCTGGATGTTGACGGCAGTCACAATCAGATCAAGGTCATCGCTTTCGACACGTTCCAGCATATGATCAAGTGCCGAATACATCGGGATACCGATCTGCATTTCCTGTACGACACGCTTGAATTCCGTCGCAGTCGGTTCTGGTGCGTCGCGCCCGATCGCTTCCATCGCCTGCGGTACACTGTATCCCGAACGGAGCGCATTCACCCACAGACTGATTGTGTCTGGCAACTGGCTCTCGAACTGCCGTAATCGCTTGCCCACCGAAAATGAAAGGTAAATGCGCGGCACGAAGAAGCCGACAAACGCTGAGATGATACCCATCACGAGCTGCTGACCGAACAGCACGAAATAGCCAACGATGAACAAACCGATCATGGCGATAACATGCAGCGCCGCGAATTCCGCCACAGTGATTTTCAGATTGGCGCGCAGCAACTGCGTGCGCCACTTCTTGCCAAACCCGCGCTCTTCAATCAGCTTATCCAGGTTATCCTGCATCGCTGAAGATTTTCTGGCAGGTCGCTTTTCTTCTTCCGGGACTTCTTGGACGACAGGTTCCAGTTCCATCCCCAGATTCTGCAAACGTTCTTCAACAGCCGCTTCTTCCGAGCGCAGGCTGCGAATGCCCCAGACCAGTACGCCGCCCGCTACCAGCGCAGCCACAGCGATAATGACAATTTGCATTGGGTCCATAGTTTTCTCATGCCCCGCTTCTTACACTTGAACAACACTATTGTATGGAAAGGGCGAAACGCAAGTCAAGCAACGATGCGTTTCGCCCTGCTCATTTGGTCTCAGGTTTGAAAACTAATACCGAGGACCGACACCGAACACCGACGGCGGTAGGTAAATGCCGGCTGCCTCGATACGGTCAATAAACTTGGGGCGAATCCCCGTCGAACGCATACGCCCGATGATCTTGCCACCCTCGACGCCCGTTTGCTCAAACTCGAAGATGTCCGACATGGTGATCATGTCGCCTTCCATACCCTGAATTTCAGTAACCTTGACGACTTTACGAGTCCCATCGCGCAGACGCTCCTGATGGCATACAGCATCTACGGCGCTGGCGATCTGTTCACGAATCGCGCGGATGGGCAGTTCCATACCTGCCATCAGACACATCACTTCCAGGCGCGCAATCGTATCACGCGGGCTATTCGAGTGGCATGTCGTTAACGAGCCATCGTGACCGGTGTTCATCGCCTGGAGCATGTCCAGCGCCTCGCCGCCACGACATTCACCGACTACGATACGGTCGGGGCGCATACGCAGCGAGTTCACGACAAGGTCCTGAATGCTGATCTGTCCTTTGCCTTCAATGTTTGCCGGGCGCGTCTCCAGCGTCACGACATGTTCCTGACGCAGTTGCAGTTCAGCCGCGTTTTCAATCGTCACGATGCGTTCATCATCGGGGATGAAGCTCGACAACACATTCAGCAGCGTCGTCTTGCCGGAACCCGTGCCGCCAGAGACGATGAGATTCAGTCGGGCGATAATGCAGGCACGCAGGAATTCCACGATTTCCTTCGTGATTGACCCTTTGCTTATCAGGTCTTCAATCGTCAGCGGACGCTTGAAGAACTTACGGATTGTGATCGTTGGACCCACCAGCGAAATCGGGCGAATGACCGCGTTCACGCGCGAACCATCCGGCAAACGCGCATCCACCAGGGGTGAGCTTTCGTCAACACGACGACCGAGCGGCGCGACGATGCGATCCAGAATGCGCATGACATGTTCGTCATCATCAAACGTGACGTTGGCGCGGTGAATATTGCCCGCCTTTTCCACAAAGATGTTCTTGGGTCCGTTCACCATGATTTCAGTCACGGTTTCATCCGCCAGCAGCGGTTCCAGTGGACCGAAGCCGAGGATGTCGGCAACGATGGACTCGAACAGGCGCTGGCGCTCATTGCGCGACAGCACCATGCTCTCTTCCGACAGGATAGAATTGAACAGTTCCTCAATATGCGCGCGAATTTCACCCTTGCGCGACGGATCAATCGATTGATCCAGTTCGTTCATCAGGCGGGTTTGCACGCGGTTCTTCAAATCTGCATACTGACGATCCTGCTGCGGCTGCTGACGCGGCTGCATCACCGCCTGCTGGCGGTTGCGCGTTGCTGATGCGTCTTCGCCGCCGCCCATCGGTGGCGGAGGCGGTGCATTTCCGGAAGACGAGCCGCTGCCACCAGACGGTGGACCGCCGCCTTTTTGAATACGATTCAATAGGGACATCTGTACTTCTCCTGACGACTACACCGCTTAACGACCGCCGAGGCGGATGAGAGGCTTCTTTGCCTGCCCGTTCCTGGGCGCTTCTTCCACTTGCTCTGGACTATCATTCATCAGCACGCTAAACAGGTGATCCGCAAGTTCTACCAGCTCTTTCGTCGGTGACTTCGAGCGGTCGCGCTGCAATGTAATCGCTGGCACACCCTTATTGACCGCACTCAGGATGGAACGTTGATCCGTAGGGATGCTGGCTTCCACCTTGCGCTTGAGATGCTTCTCAATCGTCTCTGTTGGAATCGTCACACGTCCCTGGCGTTGCGCGCGCTCATCTTCGATCTGGTTCAGCACGAAGATCGTCTTGTCAGGCATGTAGTTCAGCCGATCAAACAGATCGAGCATGAAGCGCGAGTTCTTGATGGCGGGCAGCGTCGGGTTGGCAACCAGCACAATCTTGGTCGAGACATCGAAAAGCGCTAGCTGCGACTCGTTCAAATACGTGCCGCAGTCAACCACCACAAAGTCGTAGTGACGTGCGACCTTCTCGACGATACGTGCGACTGCGTTCGGTGTCTGTTCCACCTCAAGCGCCAGTTCCAGCTTGGGCGGACCGAGCAGCACCTTCAAGCCGCTTTCGTGCGTCGCCACGATGCTGTCAAAGAACTCAGTGTCCAGGTCATCGATTTTGTCCACCAGGTCATGCAGCGTTGATGCCGATTGCAGCTTGAGGAAAATTCCGACATCCCCAAACTGAATATCCGCGTCAATCAATAGCACCTTGATGTTCTTCTTCATCAAGCCCGTCGCCAAGTTGGTGGCGATGGTGGTACACCCCGCCCCACCCTGTGGACTGTAGACGGCAATTACATGACCGGGACGCGGCGAGTCTTCCGTCAGTGCAGGACGTCCCATATCAATCGGAACGTTCTTCACTGCCTGTTCGCGCACGCGCACGCTTTCGTGCTGTTCGTACACAGCACGAATGGTGTTGTACAACTCATCCAGTTGAACAGGCTTCGTCAGGTAGCTGCGCGCCCCTGCCAGCATCGCCCGTTTGAAATAGTCGGTGTCTGCCTGCACAGACATGATGATGACCGCTGCCGACGGCACCGCCTTCGAGATACGGCGCGTCGCTTCAATGCCATCCATGTCTGGCATGTTGATGTCCATCAGCACAATATCTGGCTGGGTGTCCACCACCACATCGATTGCCTGTCGTCCGTTGCCCGCCGTCCCGACGACCTGGAATTCCTGATCCTCGAACGCGAGCAGTTTCTTGATGTTCTCCAGGGTGTCGGTAATGTCGTCAACAATGACAACCCGAATAAGCCCTCGATTTCCAGCGCCAGAATTGCCTCTGTTGAACATACGCTTTCTCTCTACTTCACAACATACTACGTACCGGGAGCAGCAGCGGATTACCCGCCGCCGCCACCTGCGGTTTCCAGATTGACCTGATTTTCGATGACCAGTTGACGAATGCTGCGAATGGCGGGTTCAATGCTATATGGACGGCGACCGGGAAGCTGAATGTTGAATTCCGTCATGATGTAGTCCAGTGTTACCGGATCAGTCGGCACGCGCGACGTATCACGCACCGAACGCAGCACGAACGTAATCGGCAGGCGTGCTTCGATGAAGTAGGTCAGCACAACGGCGTCCTGCGGTGTCACACCCAGCGTTACGATGTCAGGGCGGGTTTCCGTCGGCGTCGGGATCGGGGTCGCTTCACCACCCGCTTCTTCTGCCTGTTCAGCGCTAGCGGTCGGCGTCGGTGGCACACCGATGAAACGACCATCTGGCGGGAACTCCCCGACATGCAGCACAAGCGCGTCCTGAATGGTGCGCTGCGTCACGAGACGCGGGCGCTGGCGTTCGGACGGACCAATGACGGCGTTGGCGAAACCGAGCGGGTCAATACGCCCTTCAATCGCTGTCGTCAAAATCAGTTCGCCTGTTTCCGGGTCTTGCGAAATCAGCGTAACGCGGTTGGGCAACAGGCTTTGGAATTCTTCATCGACATCAACGAACAGCATCGACAGGATGATATCCACGCTGTCGCCATCCTGCACACCATAAGCGACGGAGGTCAGACGATCCATCGGCACAGCGATGGCGACCAACCCGCTCGGCAGCACGGCGGCGGCGTCGGAACCGACACGCGCCAGGCTCGTCAGGTCTTCGACCAACATGCTGCGCAGGAGCGGTTGTTCACGGTAAATATCGGTACGAGCAATTTGACCGACGATTTCGTCAATCTCTTCCACTGGCACGGCATTGAATGGCAGCGCCGCGCGCGGCCAATCACGCAACTCAATGGCATCGCGGGTAATAACAAAACCGCGCGGCAGGTCTTGCAGCGCAATAATGACCTGCACCAGTTCCTGAGTTGGCAGGGGTGTTTCCTCAGGTTCATCGACAACGGGCAGCCCCGGCACTGTCGTCGCCTGCACCGTCGTCGGCGCGGGCGGCGGGTTCAGCAAGGGGAGCAGGAAGACCACACCAACGATGACGAGAATTAACACAATCAAGACGATCAAAATCGTGCGCAAGCGTCCCATGAAGCCCCTCCGTCGGGTACATTGTGGGTGAAATGCACGGACAGCGCACAAACGCTGTCAGAAGTTCGCAAGTTACTACACCAGTATATGTTTATGTAGTGTAGTCAAACGTGAAGAATTCGCAACAGTTCCTACGTACTGTGTTGCAATTCCAGTTTTGCCGCCGCTATTCATCGTTGGCGGGCATTTCCAGGCGCACACTCGTGCCTTCTTCTTCACCGCTCTGTACTGTCACTGTACCGCCGATCAGCTCAAAGCGCTGCTTAAGACCGATTAGGCTTTGCGAGCGCGGGTCCTGATAGCTTTCATCCCCCACCATCGCCGCTTCTGCGTCAAAGCCACGCCCATTATCTTCCACAACAATGCGCACCTTGCTGCTCGTGACGTCCAGACGGATGCGGATTTCGGTCGCAGTCGCATAATCACGCGCGTTGACCATCAATTCCTGAATCGCGCGGAAACTCATGACTTCGCGGTGCGATTGCAACCGTCGGTCATCGCCCGTGATGTCCAGCTTGACATCAAGATCGTTCTTCTCTTTAAACGACTCGACATAGCGCCGCACCGTCGGCACAACACCGAGGTCATCCAGCATCATCGGGCGCAGGTCGAAGATAAAGTCGCGGACTTTCTGGAAGGTGGTGCTGGCAACGGTTTTCAGCGTCCCCAGTTCTTCCGCCGCGCGTGCCGGGTTGCGGTCAAACAACCGCTGGCAGATTTCGGTCTGCAAGATGAAGTTCGTCAGCGATTGCGCCGGACCATCGTGCATCTGCCGTGCCAGCCGCTGCCGTTCCTCTTCCTGCGCCAGCACAATACGGACGATGCTCATGCCGGGCGTATTGACTGGACCCGCTGTACCACCCGTCTCGGTCGGCAGTGTTTCCACGCCACCCTGGAAGCGATTCATGATCTGCGCCAGAAGCTGCTGTTCTTCCTCCAGCAGTGTCTTTGTACTTTCAAACTTCTCAAGCTGCGCGCGCATGGTCGTCAAACGAAAGCGCGCTTCCAGCATCTGGTCATAAATTTCGCGGATGTCCTGGCGCGGCGTGGTGTCGATATTGTCCTGAATGCGTCGCAGCTCGGTCGCGATGTCTGTATTGCGCGATTGTTCGCGGTCAACTACCATGCGTGTTTGATCGACTTGCACCTTGATTTCCGACAGCTTTTCACGCAGGCGTTTCATCTCGCGCGTGAGCAAGTCGATCAGTTCGTCTTTCGTCCGAACATCGCCTCGTGCTTCTCTATCCATACCAATCACGCTCGCCTTCAATACAGTTGTTAACGCTTGTTGCTTTCATTGTCCTTGATTCGCACCCAGCCGTGCCTTAAGGCAGTCACTGCCGCCTGGGTTCGATCCTGCACATTCAGCTTCTTCAGAATCGATGTCATGTGATTTTTGACCGTTTGCTGGCTGATGCGCAGTCGCCCCGCAATCTCTTTATTGCTCATGCCATTGGTCACGAACTGGAGAATTTCCACCTCGCGCTGGCTCAACGGTATCAGATGTTCTTCCGGGTCTACCACATGCCCCGGCATCTTCTTGACTTCCCCATCGATCCACACATGCAGTTCATCCGCTGTCAACCGCCGCTCACCGACAATGTAGTAACCGACTGCCACAAGCCGAATGGTCTCTACCAGCTTATCAGGGGTCACATCCTTTGCGCAGTAGGCAGATGCTCCTACCCGCATGGCGTGCAACACCTGCTGCGAGTCGTGGTACGCCGTCAGGACGATGATGCCGATACGACTGTTCTCACTCTTGAGCTGGCGCGCCACTTGCAGCCCATTGATCTGCGGCAGGTTCACGTCGAGCAGTACGACATCCGGCTGGAGTTCGCGCGATGCACGCAGCGCCTCGGTTCCGTCCTGGCACTGCCCCACCACACGAATATCATCCTCGAAGTCAAGCGCGCGTTGTAAGCCATCGCGGAAAAGTGGATGATCATCGACAATCAGAACGCTGATCTGGCGAGGCTGGCGGCGGTCATTACGTTCCATGGCAACCCAATACTCTTGTGACGGGAGAAAATGGTGCAAAAGGACTATTGCATTATCGCCCCTTGCAAGTCGTGAAATGAAGTATACAACTTATCACTTATTCGCAGCAAACATTTCACGCAACTATTCTACGCGCTCATTCTGTCCTATAATGCCCTCAAATTGAGGGAAAGTATAGAAAAGCGACTCGCTCTTGGAACGAATTGCTCAAAACGGCTTGGTATACTACCGCTTCGACCAGTGGCAGACCGTCACGCATGGCATCTTCACGCGCGTTGGCGGCGTCAGCGCTGCCCCGTTCGCCGCGCTCAATCTTGGTGGCAACGTCGGGGATGATCCCGCCGCCGTGCGCGAAAATCATGTGCGCATGTATACCGCGCTGGGTGTCGAAGATGACCGTGCCTGTACCGTCTGGCAGGTACACAGCGCCGATGTCGTCGTCGTCCGGCGCCCGCTGGATGTGCGGCGCTGGCTGGCACGAGCAGATGCGATGGTCACGGACAAGCCCGGACTACCGCTGTCCATGCGCTTTGCCGATTGCACACCGTTGCTCTTTCATGATCCGGTGCGCGGCGTCATCGGTATGGCACACGCGGGCTGGCGCGGCACTGTGCAGGGCATTGGCGCGCGCACAGTCAAAACAATGGTCAATACCTATGGCTGCAAGCCGAGCGACATTCAGGCGGGGATCGGACCCTCCATTGGACCGGAGCGCTATCAGGTGGGCGAGGAAGTTGTTGCGGCGGCATACAAGTATTTTGGTACGCTCGATGATTTCATCGATCGCGACCCGCACGACAATACGGCATACTTTGACCTGTGGACGGCAAACGCACTCGATCTGAGGCGCGCGGGCGTTGAGCAGATCGAGATTGCGGGCATGTGTACCGCCAGCAACACAGCGGAATTTTATTCGCATCGCGCCGAAAAAGGCGCAACGGGGCGCTTCGGCGCGGTAATATGTTTATGAACATCGCAGAGAATATTGAACACGTCTATACACAGATTCGGGACGCCTGCACCAGAGCCAATCGTGACATGCAGACCGTCTGCTTGATCGCCGTGAGCAAGACGCATCCGCCAGAAGCAGTCATGCAGGCGGCGGAAGCAGGCGTGCAACATTTTGGCGAGAATCGCGTAGAAGAGGCTGAAAGCAAGCTTCCGGCTGTCAGCGCGCTGACCGATGTTTCGCTGTACTGGCATATGGTCGGTCATCTGCAAAGCCGCAAGGCGAAGGATGCACTGTCACTGTTCGGCACCATCCATTCTGTGGACAGCTACAAGCTGGCAGAAAAGTTGTCGCGGCTGGCAGTCGAACACAACCGGAGTATTGCACTCCTGCTGGAAACCAACATTTCCGGCGAGGCGAGCAAGTATGGCTTTCAAGCGGCGGGCTGGGAACAGGATGACGTGCTGCGCGAGTCCCTGTTCGATGCCTGGCGGCAGATTGCCGAACTGCCCGGCATTCAGGTGCGTGGCTTGATGACGATGGCACCCATCGTCACAGACATGGAGGATACGCGCCCAGTGTTCGCCAGCCTACGACGGCTGCGTGACGCGGTGCAGGAAACACAGGGCATCGGGCTGCCGGAACTGAGTATGGGCATGACCGATGACTACCCGGTCGCGATTGAAGAAGGTGCGACGATGGTGCGCATTGGACGCGCCATCTTTGGTGAACGTAATATGAGATAAGAGGTGAAACCGTATGATCATCCTACAGGCGGCGAGCGTACTGCTGCTGCTCTATCAATTTCTAATCTTCGCCCACATCCTGCTCAGCTGGGTTCCTAACGTGGATCGCAACAGCCCGCTGATCCGCTTCGTCTATGATATGACCGAGCCAGTGCTGCAACCGATCCGCAATGCGCTGCCCAGCACAGGACCGATTGATTTCAGCCCGATGATTGTACTGATCATCATCTGGGTACTGCGCATGTTCCTGCCGGGTATTTAAGGCGTCTGGGGCGCGTCACCTCAACTTGTGTCCCTGTTCAGAGCATGTTACGATCTAACATAAGTCTAGAGAGCAGTAATCGTTGAACAGGATACCAAGATGAGTGACCAACGCCCCTTTAAAATCACCGACGCGCGCGGTGGCACTGCAATCCCCGTGCGCGTGACGACCGGCGCTGAACGCCCCGAAATCAGTGGCAAGGAAGACGGTATGCTCAGGGTGCGCCTGACGGCTGCATCCGCCAGTGGAGCCGCCAACCAGGAGTTGCGCACGCTGCTTGCGTCGCTTCTGAATGTCGCCGATAGTGCCATTGCGATTGTGGCGGGCGAAGGCGCGCGTGACAAAATCGTGAGCGTCGATGATTTGTCAAGTGCGGAAGTCGAAGAACGCCTCGGCATCGCTGATTAGTCTGTGAACATGCGGCGCGTTTTATACAGCTTTTTTGTCTGCCTGTTCGTGCTGGCTGCGTGCGTGCCCGCCAGCCAGCCGACACTTGTTCCCACATTGACACTGATTCCGGCGACGCAAACCCCAACACCGACGACAATCCCGCCGACCATCACCACCGATCCGGCGCTCATTTCCGCTGAAAGCCTGCTGACAGCGACAACTGTTCTGCAAGTTACCCCGACCGCGCGCAATCTCGCCGACAGCGATCCGATTGCTGCCGAGCTGATCGCTATCGCCCGGCGACAGGTAGGGGACGAGACGGGTTTGGCGACGCAGCGTATCCGACTGGTCTCGGTTGAAACTGTGCGCTGGTCCGATAGCAGTCTGGGTTGTCCGCAGCCAGAGCAGACGTATGCGCAAGTCGAGATCGAAGGCTACCGCATCGTGCTGATGGCGGGTGACCGCGAGTACATTTTCCACACAGACTTTGACCGCATCGTTCGCTGCGAAAACGAACCACAGCAGCCGACAGCCACACCATAGCTGGAAATCTGATGACCACAATCCAATCTGCAAGAGGCAGCATCACCATTCGCCTGGCAACCGTCAGCGACATGCAAGCGTTTATCGCCATGCGCCTGAAAGCACTCAAAGATCACCCGGAAGCATTCGGCAGTGATTACGAAGATGCTCTAACACGTCCTGAGGAATTCTGGCAGCAGCGCCTGACCGAGACCGATCACAACGCGATCTATGTAGCAGTGTCACCAGAGGCGGAGCTGATTGCCATGACGGGTATTTCACGTTACGAAGGCAAGAAGATTCAACACAATGCTAACATTGTCAGCGTCTATGTTGATCCGGCATGGCGCGGGCTGCGACTGACCGAACATTTGATCGCAGCCTGTGTCGCATGGGCGCGGCAGCATGACATTCGCATCCTGCGACTCAGTGTCGCAGTGACGAATACTGCCGCCATTCGTGCCTACGCCCGTAGTGGTTTCGTCGTCTACGGCATTGAGCAGGAAGTGATCTTTACCGACGGCATCTATTATGACGAGCTAATGATGGCGCGCCGCCTGTAACGAGTAACTCTTAGACGGGCGCGGGCAGCACCTTGCCGAGATGTGCCTGTAAATCTGCCAATGCCTGATAACTCGCCGCGCGTACCTCTTCCTTCGTGTCGCGCAGCAGCTCATACAACGCCTTCACCATGTCCGCATGTCCTAACTGCCCGCTCGTGCCAGCCGCCAGCGCCCGAATATTCTCCGCCTCGTCGCGCAGTGCCGTCCCCAACAACGGGCGTGCATTGTCATGATCCGGCATTGGCTGCCCCCGCCGGATCGCCCAGTCTTGCAGCCATGCCAGATCATGCAGCGCCGTGTAGCGATGTACACCACCCGCAGTGCGCGCTTCTTCAATCTCATGAAACGCTGCTTCTGCCGCCGATTTGACATACCACTCGTTTTCGTTGATAAACGTGCGGAAGATGGCGGCAAGCGCCCAGCTTGCGCGGATACGACGGATACCCGCGATAGCAGCGCGGCGCAGCAGCATATCTTCATCACGTATGGCGTCATAGAGGACGGGATGTCCCTCTTCCGGCAGTGAGGCGAACGCTTCCGCCATCGCCTTACGCACTGGCTCGGCATCCTGTGTAAACGAAATGACCATCGCCTCCAATGCCTGTTCGGTGCCAATCGCACCGAGCGCCAGTGCTGACGCCAGCTGCACATCGCCGTTCGGGTCCTGCACCAGTGATGTCAGGTCAGCGACAGCTTCGGTATCGCCAACCGCCCCCATCGCCAGACATGCCAGCCGTCGCAAATGCGGATTGGCGTTGCGTGCTGCCCGGCGCAGGATGAAAAGGATGCTGCGATCGTTCGCATTGACCAGCGCGGCGGTGGCGCGTTCGCGTATCAGCGGGTACTGGCTGGGCGCGAGCAGTAGGTTCGCCAGTTCCTTCAGAATCGCCCCGCGCCACTCCACATCCTGCGGCGCGAAACGCAGCCAGGTCGTCATATCCGTGAACGTTGTGTGCAGCACATCAACAGGCGCATTCAGCCGCGCCAGTACCAGGCGTTCCAATGAGGTGTGCATGGCAGCGTAGACCAACGCGCTCGACCACGCCGGATCGCTGGCACGCAGATAGAGTGTCTCAAACGATACGTCTTTCAAGCTCAGGCTGGCGAGATATGCCGCCAGTTGTGCCTCGCGGAAAATGTAACGGTCACGCCCGCAGCGCACCAGCATCCCGCTTTTTACCAGTGACACCAGGAGCTTTTGCTGTGCGCTCTTGTCCTCTTTCTCTTTCGGCTGGCTCGCCGCCTTTGCGCCTGCTTTCGCGTTGCTGGCTTTCGGCGCGTCCAGCAGCGACACCAACGGATCAGCGGGTGGCGACGTTTCCACAGCGTTAACTTCGGCAGTTGTGGTTGGTGCGGGCGCGGCGGGCGCAGGCGTTTGCGGTCCGCCAATCCCGAGCGCTTCCATGCGCGCGCGCGTGATCACGCCTTCCTGAAGTTGCAGTTCCGCCATGCGCACCAGTACCGGCACGAATGTGTCCGCAGGCACCTTGGCTGGCATCAGCCGCGCGAGGTAAGCACGATACCAGCTTTCCGGCGCGTCCGGCTGCCCGTTGCCCACCAGCGCTGCCCATGTCTTCAGCGTCAGTGCTTGTGGTGTCAACATGCGCAGGTCGGTCTTTGCAGCTTCGACTGTTTCCGGCGTCACGGCACGGATGCCGCTGCCGCGCTTGCCCGCTGTCGCAGCCCAGCGCTCGACCAACTGCCGTGCATCAAAATCCTGCCAGGGGCGCAAGAATACAGGCATCAATCCGAATTCGGTCAGTGCGCCGTAGCCGCGCGCGGGTCCGGTGACAATGAAGAAGTTTTCGGCGTAGTGGCGCATGAACGCCTTTAGCCACTGCGCTGCTTTCGGCTGCTGGCTGGCGGGCAGTTCGTCAAAGCCGTCGATTAGCATCAACACCTGCCCTTGGTTGAGACGATCATAGACGTTACCAGGGATGGTGCTGGCGGTGATGCGTCCAACATTCGCCTGAAGCGCGCGCACCAGCGGCTCCGCTGGATCGACCTCCACATTGTTGAGCGCGTCAAAATCGAGCCAGCGCAGATCAATAAATAGCGGCATCAGGCGGTTAAACGCTGGCACGCTCGTCCTGGCGTCTTCGTCTTTACTTTGGAACGTCACGCCGCGTTCCTCCGCAAACTTCTCGCGCGCCTGTGCTTCCAGCTTCAGACGCGCTTGGACACGCTGCGACCGCTCCTTCTCCGGCAACTTCGCCTCTTCTTCCTCGATCAACTTCTGCACCGAGTCGGCAGGCACACTGAAGCGCACGCGGTTCAGGCTGAATAGCGCAATCGCGTGCAGTGCGGTCGTGCGCCCGCTGCCGGGCAAGCCTAGCAGCGCCAATGCGCGCTCGCCGCTTCCCAGGTCGGTAATCGAGATGGTGGGGAGATTGAAGGGGGCGTGCAGATAAGGCAGGTCATGGACCCGCGGCACGACATGAAACACATCATCCAGCACATCTTCCACAGCCGGGGCAACGAGTTCCGGTGCGGGCAAGAAACGCGGCTCTATCAGAATGTCGCTCAGTTTGACGAATTGTCCTGCCTGATGCCGGGTTTCGCACAGCGCGATCAAATCGCCGATATAGCGCGAGTCCGCGCTGCGCACGGCAGCATTTTGTGCTGTCGCCGCCTGGCTGCGGGCGCTTTGCACCAGCCCCTTGATGACGTGGCGAAATCGGTAGACAGCGTAGGCGCTCGCCCATCCGCTCAGTAAGCCAATTCCGAAGTTCTGTGCATCAAACCCCATGGTCCTCACTCCAGTCGCCACATTCAGCCGCGCAGATCATCCCCTATTGTAAACGCGGACAGTAGCGTTTCAGGCATAATGTTCGCATTGCCCGCCACATTACATTTTTTTAACCGACGAACGCCCGATTCGCAGTGTCAACACTTTTGTGGTCTGAGAATGGGTACAATAGCGACTAGCATTCGTCATCAGGATTTGACCGATGAGCCGTATCGCAAGTGACACCGTATCATCCATGAACACAGGCGCAGCAAAACTGCGTGCGCACACTGCTTTACAAGTGATGCCAGCGGAGTGGCGCTGGCTGATTATCGCGGCATCGTTGTTGACGTTTTTCGGATTCGCACCGCTGCTTTGGTTCGCGATTCAGGGGACAGGAGATTTCCAGTTTATGGGAACCTTGATGAACCCACTGGATGGCGGCACCTATCTGAGCAAGATGCAGATCGGCTTTAACGGAAGCTGGTTGGTGACGTTTCAACACACGCCCGAAGTCCACAACGGCGCGCTTATTCAAATACTCTATCCGTTTCTGGGACATCTGTCACGGCTAACGGGGATTCCGATACAGGTTATGTTCCACGTTGCGCGGCTCGGCGCGACGTTGTTTATGTACATTGCCCTGTACCAGTTCGGAGCTGCCGTGTGGTCGAAGGTGCGGGCGCGTCGCCTGTTCTTTATGATAGTATCGCTGGGTGCGGGCTTTGGGTTGTTCCTGCAACCACTTTTTCAACAAACTGATTTTCCTGATCTCACTCTTCCGGAAGCCTTCCCGTTCTATAGTTCGCTGATGAATGTCCACTTCCCGTTGACATTCGCCTTGCTCGCTGTGTTGGGTGCAATGTTGATCGCCGCGCTGCGCCCCGGCGCGGAAAGCGACAACACCGCAGACCGTGCGCTGCCGTTTGCAGCCCTCAACAGTCTGGGTCTAGCGCTCATTTATCCCCAGACGCTGGCTCCGCTAGGGATTGCCCTCCTGCTTTATGCCGCCTTTGACTTTATCCAGCAACAGCGTTTATCGAGGCGTTTGATCGCGTGGCTGCTGTCAATCGGACTGCCTGCGCTGCCCCTGTTCATCTACTACACGCTGGTCGTCTCTACCAATTCGGCAATGAATGCATGGAACGTGCAGAATCAGACGCCTGCACCGCCGCTGCCAGTGTTCCTGCTCGGCTTTGGCATCCCGTTGGTTCTTGCGCTGCCCGGTATCTGGCGCGCCATGCGTCGCTTCGAAGCAGACGGCGACCGCCTGATGCTGCTATGGCTGATCGCGATGCTAGTCCTGATTTTTCTGCCCACCAACGTCCAGCGCCGCTACGCCGCAGGCATCATGATCCCCATCGCTTATTTCGCCACGCGCGCCGTCGAAGATGTCTGGCTGCGTTACGTCAATCGTCGCCGCCGCAACCTCGCGTTCGCGCTGGCGTTCGCCATTATGCCGATCAGTCTGCTGTTTGTGTTGGTCGCCCCTGTGATCGGCTTTGCGATGAATCCACAAACGACGGCGGGCATTCTGTTGGAGCGCGATTATGTTGCGACGTTTGCCTGGCTGCGCCCGCGCATCAACCGGGATGATGTAATTCTGGCGGCACCCGCAGTTGCCATCTGGATTCCTGGCTATGCTGATGGGCGCGTGGTCTATGCTCACCCGTATGAAACACTCAACGCGCGCGAACGCGAATTTCAGGTGTTGACGTGGTACAGTGATAATGCCACGCTAGAGCAATGCAGCGCCCTACTTGAAGAATACAGCGTGCGTTACATTCTCGTGGGACCGCAGGAGCGCATACTGGGCCACAGTCCGTGTATCGAAGGCTTGACGAAAATTGCCGAAGCGGGCAGCGTGACCATCTATGCGCCCTAGCGTGGTGCTGGTGCTGGTGATTGGCATTTTCCTGATTAGCACGGGCTTTGCTCCGGATCGGCTGGCGTTTCTACCAGAAGCAGGCTTTTCCGACGCTGTGGTCTCCCATTACCCCGCAGCGTGGCACGTTCGTAACAATGGCATTTTTGCGGCATGGCGCGAGATGAACATGGCGGGACAGCCGTTCGCCGCCAACCCGCTGAACAAAACAGCCTATCCGCCGCAACTGCTGGCGCTGCTCCTGCCCCCCACCCTGCATCTCAACCTGATGCTGATGCTGCATATGATGATTGGCGGGCTGGGTATGTTCGGATGGGCGCGACAACTAGGGTTAAGCCCAGAGGCGGCGCTCGTGAGCGGCTTGGCGTTCGCGCTCGCGCCGCGCATGTCCGCCCATCTTGCCGCCGGGCATCTCGACCTGATTTACGCGCTGGCATGGTTCCCCTGGCTGATGAGCGCTGTCCAGCAATTGTGCCAGAGTCGCATCAGCGCACTCAGCTTCTTCAACGTCAGGCTGATTGGCAGTGCCGCGCTGCTGATCCTGGCGGATGTCCGGCTGGCGTTGTTCGCGCTGGCAACAGCGGCTATTTACGCCATCGCTGAATGCATACGGTTGCGGCGCTGGCTACCGCTCGGCATCGGCGGCGGGGTGAGCGGCTTTATCGGCTTACTGACCGTCGGTGTCCTCGTGCCGCTGCTGCTGTGGCAGCCATACCTCAGCCGTTCAGCGCTCACGACGCAAGAGGCAGGCGGGTTCTCGCTGTCGCCAGACACCTTCATCCAACTCATCATCCCGCCCCCAGCTATTGATATCGAGCGGCTGACGCATGTTGGCTTGGCGGCGCTGCTGCTGGCGCTGTTGGCAATCGCCCATGCACCGCGCAAACTCAGCCTGTGGATCATGCTCATCATTCTGGCGACATGGTACGCGCTCGGCAGCAACGGCTGGCTGTGGACAACGCTGGTGGATATTTTTCCGTCGCTGCTGTGGTTTCGTGTCCCTGCGCGGGCGTGGTTCGTTGTGGCGCTCATCATCCCGCTGCTCGCGGGTTACGGCGCACAAGCGTTACTGGAGATGACTCAACAGCCGTCACGCCGGCTCAAGCGGCTGCGCTTGATCAGTGGGCTGGCGCTGCTGTTGTGCGCGCTCGTCGGCGCGTTCCTGCTGGCGACTGTGCCTGAACTCGCCGTCAGCGCATGGCGCATCCTGCTCATCGGCGGCACGGTCAGCCTGATCACGCTGCTAGCGACGTTCAGGCGATTGCACGGCACGACGCTGGCAATCGCGCTTGTCGCTGTCGTCTTTCTCGACCTGACATGGAACGGGCGTATCTGGCTCGACTGGCGCGGTGAAGAGGCATGGCGCACGCCGTATCTTGCGCTGGCGGAATATCTCGTTGCAGACAACGCCGACCGCATTTACTCGCCCGCCTACAGCCTGCCACAGCAAATCGCGGCGGACTATGACCTGCACCTGTTTGGCGGGGTCGATCCGTTTCAACTGCGCGGCATCGCCTCAGCAATCGAAACTACCAGCGGTGTCGGCAATCAGGGCTACAGCGTCGTGCAGCCGCCGTTCGTCGGCGGCGGCGGTGACGACCTGCGCCAAGTCAACCGCGATGCAATGCCAGACACTGCACTGCTGGGGGCGTGGCAGGTCAGCCATGTCGTCGCGCCCTATCCAATCGATCATTCACGTCTGCAACTGGCAGAAACCATCGAGAATGTGTATATCTACCGCAATCTGGATTATCAACTGATAGTACCACGAGACCGTGTGCCGCGTTGGGCAAATGACACTGAAGGGCTGCCCAACGCGGAGACGGTCATCGTCATCAACAGCGCGACTACCGCCGCGCAGCAAATCGGTCTCGGTGCATTCTTTCTGTTCGTCATCATTGGTCTATGGTTAGGACGCAAAGCGCCATGAACCTGCAACGTCAACTGCCGTTTCGCCTGCCGCTGTTTCTGTTGGCGGTGGCGCTGCTTGTCGTCTACCACCGCCTGCTGCTCGGCGAGTCATTCGTGTGGGGGCTGCCGCCGCTGCAATTTGTGCCCTGGCGTGAGTATGCGCTCGATCTGCTGCGCAGCGGACAGTTACCCCTGTGGAGTGCGTACAACGGCGCGGGCGCGCCGCTGTTCGCCAACTACCAATCGGCATTACTCTACCCCTTTACGTGGATCAGCTTTCTCACGCCACTTGCGCCGACCATGAGCATCACGGCGGTTGTGCATCTCTTCATCGCGGGCTGGGGCATGTGGGCGTTCACGGGCAGGCTTGGCTATGGCACGCTCGGACGCGGCATGAGCGCGCTGGCGTTCGGCATGACCAGCTACCTCGTCGCGCGGCTGTTCACGTATCCAGCGATTCAGGCGGCGGCGTGGCTGCCCTGGCTGTTGTGGGCAGCGCTCGGCATCATCACTGCGAGGCGGGTACTGGATATTGCATGGCTGACGCTGTTCACGAGTCTGATCCTGCTTGCAGGTCACGCACAGACGGCATGGTACAGTCTGCTACTGACCGGTTTGTACGCGCTCTGGCGCACGCTGCGCGAACGTCCGCTGCGCCCTGCTGTCTTCGCGCAGCTGGCGGCAGGCGTCGCGCTTGGCGCTGCCATCGCCGCGCCGCAACTGCTCGTGACGGGCGAACTGCTGCTCAGTTCCCAGCGCGCGGACGGCGTAGCGTTCGATACAGCGATGAACTTCAGCTACAACCCGCTGCGATTGCCCAACCTGATCTCCCCGAACGTTCTCGGTACGCCCGCCGACGGTACAGGCACAGGGGCATTTTTTGAAGACGCGACATATATCGGTCTTGTGCCGCTGGTCAGCGCGATTGCGGCGCTGCTGTTCTGGTGGCGCACGCGCCGCCGCAGCGACCGCCCCGCCTATTTCCGCGATGCTGGCTTCTGGCTGATCATCATTGCCGTCACACTGATCTTTGCCTTCGGTCGCTTCACGCCTGTTTACCCCTTCATCTACAACACCATTCCGACGTTTGACCTGTTCCAGGCACCCGCGCGCTGGAATTTGTGGCTGGTCTTTAGCCTGAGTGTGCTGGCAGGTGCAGGCGTTGCCGCGTGGTCGCGCAGCCTGCTCGCGCGGCGCTGGAGCGCACGACTGACCGTGGTCTGCGCTGCGCTGCTGATCATCGGCATCATGGCTCCGTTTGCGTTTGAGGGCGGCGATAATGAGACGATTCGTGCCATCCTGCGCGGCATTCTCATGACGGGTGTGATCGGCACGGCGGCAGGCATCCTCTCGCTCATTCAGCCCGTCCCGACAGGCAGCCGCCATCCGATCTGGGCATTCATGGTGCTGCTGCTCGTCACGGTTGACATGAGTTGGGCGGCATGGGGCTTACAGCCCACGACCGCCGTCAACCTTTCGCGACAGGCGGGTGACTCGTCCGCGCCACGCGGCTACTGGACACCGCAGGCGGAAGATGTCGTCAAGTTTGGCGAATTCTTTCGCTTTGACGACTTCCGCATCGCGTCCGAGCGTTGGGACGAGGTGCGCGCCAGCGAACTGCCCAACATCAATCTGGTGGACGGCGTGCCCCTGTTCAACAATTTTGATCCGCTGCTGCCCGGCAGCTACGTACAGTATCGGGGTTTAATAGAGGCGCAGCTGCGCATTGACCCCAACGACACCACGCCGGATGCTGATTATGCCGAAGTCGCTGATTGGAACGCGACGGCGCGGCGGCTGCTGCTGGCGGCGAACGTCGGCTTTGGCTACGCGCAAACGGGCGAGCGCGTCCCGCTGCCCGAACAGCCTGCGCGAGCGTGGCTGCTCGCCAGCGCGTGCTGGCACGCCGATGATGCCGCCCTGACGGCGGCACTGCTCGCAGACGAATGGCAACCGCGTAAGCAGGTGCATCTATCAGGGGCGGGTGATTGTCCCAGCATCGACAGCGAACCTGTTGGGCAAGTACTGGCGCTTGACGACCGCACCCACGAACTGCTCATCAGCGTCGAAGTCGCGCGCGCTGGCTGGCTGGTGGTCGCGGACACGTACTACCCCGGCTGGCAGGTAGAGATCAACGGCAGACCCGCGACGATGGAACGCGCCAATCTTGCGTTTCGCGCCGTCGCTGTTACGCCGGACGCGCAAACGGTGCGCTTTGTTTACCGCCCCGGCTGGCTGCTGCCTAGTGCGATGATTGGCGGCGTCTCAATGCTGGCGTTGCTGGTGTTGTTTCGGGTGGGTGCTGCGAAACCCAACACGGCGTGATTTACCTCACCCCCTGTTCGCTTCGCTCACGTCCCCCTCTCCGCGCGCGGAGAGGGGGTCAGGGGGTGAGGTCACATCTGCCTCATCTTCCATCAGCAGCCGCCGTAGCACCTTGCCCACAAAGCTCTTGGGGAGTTCGTCGCGGAATTCGATATCCCATGGAACAGCGTACTCTTTCAGGCGGCGCTTGCACAGCGCAATCAGCTCGTCTTTCGTCAGGCGCGTGCCAGGGCGCAGCACAATATACGCCTTGATGCGCTGCCCGCCGCCATTGCTGCCTTTCGTCAAACCAACGACCGCCGCTTCCTTGACGCCAGGATGTTCATAAAGCACTTCCTCGACATCGCGCGGATACACCTGATACTTTCCCGCCAGGATCATCTCCTTGCGGCGACTGATGATCTGGAAGTAGCCGTCTTCATCCATCCGCGCAATATCGCCCGTCATCAGCCAGCCATCCGCCGTCAACACCTTTGCCGTCTCGTCCGGCTGCCCCCAATAGCCATCCATGAGCTGCGGACCGCGCACCGCCAGTTCGCCGATCTGCCCGTGTGGCAGCGTTTCGCCCGTCGCCAGATCGACAATCTTCGCTTCCGTGTTCGGTACAGGAATGCCGATGCTGCCCACCTTGCGCAGCCCGTTGATCGGGTTGGCGTGCGTGACGGGGGCTGCTTCCGTTTGCCCGTAGCCTTCAACCAGCCGCCCTTTCGTCAGCTTCTCGAACGCCTCCGCAATTTCGACAGGCAGCGGTGCAGCACCAGAGATGCAGGCGCGCACACTGCGAATACCATATTTGCGCACAGCGGGAAACTGGTTGATCGCCATATACATGGTCGGCACGCCGGGGAACAGTGTCGGCTTCTGCTTCTGGATCGTATGCAGGACTTCTTTCGTCACAAACGTCGGCAGGATGACAATCTTGGCGCCGAGCGCAATCGAGACGTTCATCGCCGCCGTCATGCCGTAGGAATGCGAGAAAGGCAGCACGCCCAGCACCACCTCATGACCTTCTTTTAGGTGTGCAATCCAGTGCCGCGTTTGCAGCGCGTTGGCGATCAAGGCGCGGTGACTGAGCATGACGCCCTTTGGCTTGTCGGTCGTTCCGCCTGTGTACTGAATCGCCGCCAATGAGTCGGCGCTGACTTCGATCTGTGGGCGCGCGGACGGATGTGTGCGCAGCAGCGACTTCCAGTCGTACTCACCTGATTGCAAGCCTTCCGACAGGCGATGCCCCTCTTTTTGTTCGCGCGTCGCTGTGAAAGCGCTTCGCTCGACAGGTCCCATGTAGTCTTTGATGCTGGTGAAGATGACCGCGCGTAACTGCGTCCGCGCTTTGACTTCGCGCGCCGTCGCGCTGAACAGTGTCAGCGTGATCAGCACCTCCGCGCCGCTGTCCTGCACCTGGCGCTGTAATTCCTCGCGCTCGTTGACCGGACTGGTTGAGACAACCACCCCGCCCGACTTCATTACAGCATAGTAGGCGATGATGAACTGCGGCGTGTTCGGCAGGAGGATCATCACCCGCTTGCCTTTGTCCACGCCGAGCGAGCGCAGCGCGTTCGCAAGTCGGTTTACATCGGCGTCGAGTTGGCGGTATGTGAGTGTGCGCCCATAGAAATAAGCGGCAGGGCGTTTGCCATAATTGCGTACGGCGCTGTGCAGCAATCGGTGCAGCGCGCGGTTGGGCAAGCCCAGCGTGGCGGGCACGCCTTCTTCGTAGTGGCGCGTCCATGGGCGCTCAGACGCCAGAGACGCTCTGCCGCGCGGCGCCCGCCACGACGTATCGCTTTCGAGCGCACCGATGAAACGCTCGACCGCACGGTTCACTGCGTCTGCCCGTTCCAGCGGCACAAGATGGCTCGATACACCGATATTGACATCTTCCGCATTGGGGATGTTGCGCGCCACCTCTTCAAACGCTGCCGTCGGGTAGACCTGATCGCGTTCGCCGCGTATGACCAGCACGGGCATTTCCAGCGCGCGAAACTTGTCCCAGCCGCGCCAGACGCGCATGTTATTGAGATAGAGCGATTTGAGCGCGTGCGCCTCCGCCGCCAGCTGCCTGCGCGCCAGCCGCCGAATCGGACGCAGGATGGTCAGCGGCAGCCGAAGCAGTGTCGCCGCCAGCGGAAAGAGCGAATACTCACCTGTTGTCGCCACCAGCACCAGCCGCGAGACCGCTTGCGGGTGGCGATGCGCGAATTCGGTCACAATCGCGCCGCCGAACGAATGCCCCACCAGCACAAACGGCTGTTTGACTTCCAGCTTCGCCAGCAGCATGTCGAGATCGCGCTGCATCTCCGCCATGTCGTAGCGGCTGTGCGGCGCGTCCGAACGCCCATGCCCGCGCAGATCGTAGGCGATGACGCGGAAATTATCCGAGAAGGCTTTGAGTTGATACTGCCACTGTTTGGCATAACCGCCATAGCCATGCACAAAGACAATCGTGCCGACGGGTGCTTCTGGCACGACTTCGATGTAACTCAGGCGTACTGGGGGATCATCTTCGACCAAAACTTCTTCACGATATAACTCAAGATCAACTTCCACAATAAGTCTCCTTTTGAGCAGTAGTTCGGAAAAGAGAGTAACGCAAAAATGAGCAGTGCGTCAGTGAAGGATAAATTTTCGCCTTTTGCGTTCGGACTCAATACAATCTGTTTCGATTGCTGATTGCGAAATCATGACGAGGATCACTGATACGTGCGCATCCAAATCGCTCCGTCCCTGCTGGCGGCAGATTTCACAAGACTTGGCGAGCAAATCCGCGACGCGGAAGCCGCCGGAGCCGACATGCTCCATGTAGACATCATGGACGGGCATTTCGTGCCAAATCTGTCAATGGGACCGATGATCTGTGAAGCAGCGCACCGCGTGACGAAGTTGCCGCTGGATGTGCATTTGATGGTGACGCACCCGGACAGCATGATCGATGCGTTTGTAAACGCGGGCGCGGCGACCATTCATGTCCACTGGGAATCTGGCTTTCACATCCACCGCACGCTCAGCAAAATCAAGGCGTCAGATTGCAGAGCAGGTATCGCCATCAATCCCCACACTCCAGCGCTGGTGCTGACCGAAGTGCTGCCATTTGTCGATACGGTCGTCGTCATGACTATTAATCCTGGCTTTGGCGGACAAAAACTCATCCCGGAAACCCTGCCTAAAATTCAGCAAATTCGCGCGTTGATCAGTGCGCAGGGGCGTGAGATTGATATTCTAGTAGATGGTGGTGTAAATGCGGAGACAATCCCCCAGGTTGTAGGGGCTGGCGCGAATATCCTGGTCGTGGGAACAGGGTTATTTAATCATGGATTTACGGTTGCCGAAGGAATGGCGCGGCTGCGCGCAGCGTTGAGTGCTTTGTAACCTGCTCGAACAAGAGACTTCAGTCCCTTGCTACAAGGGGGTGAACCCCCTTGTTCGGCAATTGCAGGCAGCAAAAGTTAGGTCAAGATTACATTCAGGACACACGAGAGAAGTTGAGGAACAACCATGACTATTTCACGTAGTATGTTCCGCGAAAGCGGCAATACGGTGATTGATGGCTACTTACTGAAGCAGTTGGCAGTCAGCGGCATCATGTGGCTGGAACACAACCGCGAGCGCGTCAACCAGTTGAATGTCTTCCCCGTGCCGGACGGCGATACGGGGACGAATATGCTGCTGACGATGCAGGGCGCGGGCAAGCGCATTGGCAATATCGACGAACCGCACATCGGCAAGCTGGCGCACGCCTTCGCTCAGGGCGCGCTCGTCAGCGCGCGTGGCAACTCTGGCGT
>Ga0224723_1000138_pt1 | contig 48058 bp, 43 predicted proteins | sample Balambano_FR2_Me_FD_161647 | JGI IMG/M metagenome (GOLD analysis project Ga0224723, IMG submission 161647) | Freshwater sediment microbial communities from Lake Towuti, South Sulawesi, Indonesia - Balambano_FR2_MetaG | ecosystem: Environmental > Aquatic > Freshwater > Lake > Sediment | place... | reverse complement strand
GCTATCAGGCGGTCGCTGTAGACCAGTGTGTTTCGGGTATCGATCACCACCCGCTCTGGCATATTGCCTTTGAAGTGGTTCCCTTCCTGGTCAAGTTCCAGCACATCGAACAGCGATGCCCAACTCCCCACATCGCTCCACCCGATATCGATCGGGATCACCGCCATCTGGGCTGCGCCTTCCATAATGGCATAATCGATCGAGATTTTGGGCATCTGATCCCAGATCGCGCGTAGGGTGTCGTCATAGGCGGGTGTGCCGATGGTCGGCTGGAGCTGGGTGAACAGCCGATGCATTTCCGGCTGCTGGCGCTGAAATTCCTCCATCGCGCGGCTGGCCCGCCAGATGAACATGCCGGAATTCCAGCTATAGTGACCTGACGTGAGGAATTCCATCGCTCTTACCAGATTGGGTTTTTCAGTAAAGCCGCCAGAGACATAACTTTTGAATCCGTTGATCTGTTTGAGCGGTTCCCCCTGGCGAATATACCCGAATCCGGTTGAAGGAAACGACGGCGAAATGCCGAGCGTGACAATGCGACCTTCCTGGGCCAGATGATAGGCGGCCTCCAGCACCGCGCGGAATTCATCACGTTTGGAGATGTAATGATCGGCGGTAAGCTGCGCGATGACCGCTTCCGGGTCGCGCTGATAAATGGTTGTAACAGCCAGGCCGGTCGCGGGCGCGTTGTCGCGGCCATACGGCTCAATGATGAAGTTTTCCGCCGGAATTTCTGGCGCATCCGCGCGCAGAGCCTCTGTGTACTGTTCGCCGGCGCACACAAAAATCTGCTCAGGTGTGAACAGCGGCTCCAGTCGCTTGACCGCCATCCTGAACATCGAGTCCTGATCGATCAGGGGAAGGATTTGTTTGGGCGTGTTCGATCGGCTCATCGGCCACAACCTTGTGCCGCCGCCGCCTGCCAGAATCAGAGCATAATAATTGTCCATTGCACGCTGCCTATCATTTCTCTCACTGCCCGCGAAATGGCGACTTATGATCGCGTGTTCAGTTCAGTGTGTCAAGCGGTACTGCATCGGTCCCACCACCTGGATCAATCCCTTCAGTTCAAGGATCGTCAGCATACCGGTGATCTGCGCAACGCTCATACCGGATAACCGCGCCAGGTCATCAATGTGGATCGGCTCATTTTCCATCAGATTCAGAATGTGGGCCTCATCCGGGCTGGAGGGGGCGATCCGCTCCGCTTTGCCGCGCATCTCGCGCCGATCCTGCACGATCTGGAACTCAGCCAATATATCGTCCACCGACATCACCAGCTTGGCCCCATCCTGGATCAAGTGATTCGGCCCGTAGCTGTTGGGGCTGTAAATGCTGCCTGGGACGGCGAACACCTCCCGCCCCTGATCGGCCGCAAGCGACGCCGTGATCAGCGCGCCGCTGCCTTTGGGCGCCTCTACCACCAGCACGCCGAGCGCGAGGCCGCTGAGGATACGATTGCGCCGTGGGAAATTGGCCGGCGTGGGCTGCGCGCCTAACGCGAACTCGCTGACGACCGCCCCCTGCCGCATGATCTGGCGGTGCAAATCGGCGTTTTCCAGCGGATACACGACATCCACCCCGCATCCCATGACGGCCAGCGTCCTCCCGCCGCCGTCGATCGCCGCGCCGTGCGCCGCCGCATCGATCCCGAGCGCCAGGCCACTGAGTACCGTGATCCCATGTCGTGCCAGTTCCCTGGCAATATCACGGGTGACATCCAACCCATAACGTGTGGCCTTGCGCGTGCCAACGATCGCCAGTGCCCGCTCATCGAGTGCTGTCATCATCCCGCGAACATAGAGCACGGCGGGCGGATCGTCGATCTGGCGCAGCAGCTCCGGATAATCTGCATCTTCGAGCGTGATCAGCCGCGCGCCTGCCCGCTGGACTCGTTCCATTTCCGCCGCCGGCTGGATTCGCGCGCGATGCCGGAGGATATGGGTGAGGGATGGCTCATCCAAACCGCACTGACGCAGATCGGCTTCGCTGGCGCGCCAGGCTTCCGCCAGAGCGCCGAAACCCTCGCGCAGGCGGAGCAGCCGCTTAGGGCCGATGCCGGGGATCAGCGTAAATCCTAACCAGTACTGGGTGTCACTCACGAGGGCGATTTCTCAAACGCTGTTTTGGGTCGTCGCAAGGCGCGCCGAACACCTCACCAGCATAGCAACCGTCCACCTCAATTGTCAAGCAGCGATGAGATCACTCAGGCAGCAGGCCGTCCAGCAGCCGCACGGTGAGGGTGCGCGTGACGGTATCAACCGAAAGGATGACTTCCGGCGTGGCTGGGATCAGCACTTCGCCATATTCTGGACTGTCGATCACGTATACGTCGTTGGCGCCGGTTTCGATGACTTCCATCAGCCGCCCCAGCGCATCACCAGCTTCCGTGACGACCGTCATGTCGATTAATTCATAAAGGTAAATTTCGTCGTCTTCAAGCGGAACCGCGTCCTTCGTCTCCACCATCAGGAACTGCCCGCGCAGCATCTCGGCCTGATCGCGTGTGTCGATGCCGGAGAGCTTAACCAGGGCATAGTCCTGTTGCACACGCGCGCGCTCGATCGCAAAAGGCCGATCGGCGGGCGCTTCGGGCGAGTTGCCGATATAAACCTGAGGCATCTGAGGGAGTCGCTCAGGATACTCCGTCAACACGCGAACGCGGATTTCACCACGCACGCCGTGGGGACGGAGGATTTCGCCGAGGAGCAGATAGAGCGGCTGGGCGCGGTCCGGCATTTTTGGCTAATCAATTTCCAGCACAATTTTGGTGTCGTTGTTACTGCCCATGACGCGCAGCAGCGACCGGATGGCGTTCGCCACACGACCGTTTTTGCCAATGACCCGGCCCATATCGCCGCGCGCCACGTTCAGATGCACGATTGTGGTAGACCCGGCCCGGCGCGATTTGACCGTAACGGCCTCAGCCTCATTCACCAGATACTTGGCAATATATTCGACCAGATCACTTTCCATGTGGGTTCCTTAAAAAAGCAAAGGGGCGCATCGTCTGCGCCCGCAAACTATTCTTCAGCAGCGGCAGCTTCAGCCGTGGCGGCGGTCGCTTTGCGACCCTTGCCGGCCTCTGGCGCGGGATAGCGTGTGCGCGCCTCAACCGGCACAGCAGCGGCGCGGGCGGCTTCCGCTTCGGCCACCAGAGCGTCGATCGATTCGCCCTTGCGCAGACGTTCAAAACGGCCCCAGGTTCCCGTGCGATCCATGAGTTTCTTGACGGCTTCGCTCGGCTGTGCGCCAACGCTCAACCAGTGCAGCGCGCGGGCTTCATCGATCACATCTGTGCCAGGGCGGGTGCGCGGGTTATGATTGCCGATCACTTCCAGATAGGCGCTGTCACGCGCCTTGCGCTGATCGGTGACGACAATGCGATACGTGGGCTGCCGCTTGAGGCCCATACGGCGAAAACGAATACGAAGCATGATGACTCCTCAGATTTGCCCGGTTACGGGCGATAGGTTAGTAGATCAAACGTATTCCGGGCGGGCACGGCTTCATCCGAAGCCCGGCATTCCCGGTATTTTGGGGAGCCGACCCTTGCGGAGCTGGCTCATCATGGTCTGCATCTGCTGGAACTGCTTAAGCACGTCGTTCACATCGCGGACTTCCGTGCCGCTGCCCGCAGCAATACGCCGCTTGCGGCTGGCGTTCAGCTTCTTTGGATTACGGCGCTCGTCAGCCGTCATGGAATTGATGATCGCCTCCACACGCTTGAGGCGCTTTTCCATTTCCTCCTGGTCGATGTCGTTCTTGATCTGCATCCGGTTCATGCCAGGGATCATCCCCAGCAGTTGGCTGATCGACCCCATTTTGCGGATACGCTGAAGCTGCTCCAGAAAATCCTGTAGCGTAAACTGATTCTGCATCAGCTTCTTCTGGAGTTTGACCGCTTCCTCTTCGTCGTAGGCTTCCTGCGCCTTTTCGATGAGCGTCATCACGTCGCCCATGCCCAGGATGCGATCGACCAGACGATCGGGGTGGAAAACCTCGAAGCCGTCGATCTTTTCTGACGTGCCCAGAAACTTGATCGGGACGCTGGTCACGGCGCGCATGGAGATCGCCGCGCCGCCGCGCGCATCGCCGTCGATCTTGGTGAGGATCAGGCCGGTGATGCCGACGCGCTCATTGAACCCCTGCGCGATGTTGACCGCTTCCTGGCCGGTCATCGCGTCCGCCACCAGCAGCACCTCAGAAGGCGACGACCGGCGCTTGATCTCGTCTAGCTCAGACATCAGCGTGTCGTTGATCTGAAGGCGGCCCGCCGTGTCGATAATGACGACTGCCGCGCCAGACTCTTTGGCTGCCTTCAACCCGCGCGAGACGATATCCGGCGGGCTGGCAGTGGTGCCTTCGTCGTAGACCGTCACGCCGATTTGCTTACCGAGCGTCTTCAATTGATCGACCGCTGCGGGTCGATAGGTGTCCGCCGCGATCAGAAACGGCTGACGTCCCTCTCGCCGCAGATAAACGGCCAGCTTGGCGGTCGCCGTGGTTTTGCCTGCGCCTTGCAGCCCGACCATCATGACCACGTGAGGTTTCGTGCCGCTGGCAAAGTTCAGGCGGCCAGGTTCGCCCAGCGTGTCGATCAGTTCGTCATGCACGATCTTGACGACCTGCTGACCGGGCTTAAGCGCCTTGTGAACTTCCGCGCCCACCGCGCGTTCCTTCACCCGGTTCACGAAATCCTTGACGACCGGCAGCGCGACATCAGCTTCCAGCAGGGCCATCCGCACTTCGCGCATGGCGGTGTTCACATCATTTTCACTGAGTTTGCCGCTGCGGCCCAGACGATCAAAAACGTCTTGCAGACGCTGGCTGAGACTTTCAAACATAGGTTTTCACTGATGGTTGTTTCTTAGCCCGTGGATTGTAGTGGAAAGCACGAACCTTCGTCAAGCGAAAGTTGCGCGATGTCTAAACCTGATTTTCAGGCCCGACCGCAATTGACAGGCCCGGCGCTCTGTGGGATGATTGCGCTTAATCGAGACCGTGTATCACTCAAATGCAAAGTTCAGAACAGAGAAGGTTCGCGCACTGTATGAACTTCATCAGCGGGTCTGGCGTAACATCTCGTCATCCTATCGTGCTTTCGATCAATCGACTGTCTGTGGGTTATCCTGGCCTCGGCAGCGCTGTTGAGGATGTCAGCCTCGAAGTCGCCGAAGGCGAACGTATCGCCGTGATCGGCCCCAACGGCGCCGGTAAAAGCACACTGATGAAGGCCGTTGTCGGGCTGATCCCTTTTACCAGTGGTGAGATTTCGATCCTCGGCCACGACTGCCGCTCCAGCCATGATCTGGTGGGTTACGTGCCGCAGCACGAGGCGATCGACTGGGATTTCCCCGTCAATGTACTGGATGTGGTGATGATGGGGCGGGCGCGGCGCATTGGTTGGCTGCGGCGGCCATCGGGCCGTGATCGGGCCATCGTCCACGAGGCATTGGAACGGGTCGGAATGATCGATCTTGCCCGACGTCAGATCGGCCAGTTGAGCGGGGGACAGAAGCGGCGTGTCTTCATCGCGCGGGCGCTGGCGCAGGGGACTCGTGTCTTGCTGCTCGATGAGCCGTTCAGCGGCGTTGATGTCGCCGTCGAGCAGGAAGTGATGGAAACGCTCGATCAACTGCGGCGCGATCGGATCACGGTGCTGCTGGCGACCCATGATCTGAATACTGCCGCCACCCGCTTCGATCGCGTCCTGCTGCTCAAGCGGCGTGTGATCGCCTGCGGCACGGCTGAAGAGGTCTTTCGCAGGGAAGCGCTGTCCGAGGCTTATGGCAGTCGTGTCGGCATCTTTAACGAACCGAATCAGCACGAAACGATCATCGTGGCCGACGATCACTGGATGACGGCCAGCCCACATCAGAACGGGAGCAGGCCACACCATGACGCTGGTTGAGTTCTTCTCCGAACCGCTCAATTACCAGTACGTGCAGCGCGCCCTGATCGCGGCCATGCTGATCGGCCTGATCAGCGGTATTCTGGGCTGCTTTGTGGTGGTGCGCGGCATGTCATTTTTTGGCGATGCGCTGGCGCACTCGATCGTGCCCGGCGTGGCGGCGGCCTTTGTATTTACCGGGCCGGGAGCAGCGCTGGGATTTCTGGCCGGGATAGACGAGGATTTGCGCCTGTTCGCAGGCGGTCTGGTGGCGGGTATTCTTTCTGCCATCGTCGTCGGTGTGCTGACGCGCGACGATCGGCTCAAGGAAGACACCGCGATCGGTGTTGTGTTTGTGACCATGTTCGCACTGGGGATCGCCATCATCAGCAGCGATCCGCGCGTCTATGGCAGCCGCGAATTTACCCATATTCTCTTTGGCGACATCCTGGCGATCAGCCGCAGCGATCTGATCACGACCGCGTTGTGCGGCGTAGTCGTGATCGGGATAATCGGCTTGCTTTACAAGGAACTGCTGCTTGTAAGCTTTGACCGCGATCTGGCGCAGACGCTTCGCCTGCCGGCTGAGGGGCTGCGGATGCTGCTGCTGGTGCTGATGGCGGTGACGATCGTCGCCAGCCTGCAAATCATCGGCGTCACGCTGACGCTGGCAATGCTGGTGACTCCAGCGGCGACCGCACGCTTGCTGACCCACCGCTTCCAGACCATGCTGCCGATCTCGATGCTGGCGGGCGCGTCGGCCGGCTGCCTCGGTATTTTTCTCTCGTATCACCTCGATCTGGCGACCGGCCCAACCATCGTCCTGACCTCAACCGCGCTGTTTCTGGGGGCGTTTGCCTGGGCGCAGTGGTGGCAGCGTGTGACAACGGTCTGAGCCTATCCGAACAGAAAGCGCCCCATGCGTGGGACAAGGCCGGTCAGGTCGGTCAGGTCTTCGGCAAATGCGGCTGCGCTGTCGCCAATCACCAGGGTCGGCACGGGGTTGGTGGTGTGCCTGCGGCTGCCGATCTGCTCAATATTGCCGTGATCGCTGGTGACGATCACCAGCCCTTCCGCATCATCCCAGTGTTGCAGAACCCCGGCCATGACCCTATCGAAGGTTTCCAGCAGCGCTACCGCCTCCTCGATCGTCCCCCGGTGGCCGATCATGTCCGTCAGCCAGTGGGCCATGAAAGCAAAATCGTATGCGCGTGATATTTCCACCAGGCGCCGACCTGCCTCTTCGGGGGAGAGAACCGGCATATCGGCATAACCTAACTGGGTGCGCCAACCTTCACCCGTCCAGTCTCCGCTGATCGCACGCCCCGCGCGCAGATCGTCCACATCAAAAAAGCGCAGACCGGCGTTCAGCGCCGCCTGCTGATAGCTCGAAGGCAGCATCTTGCCGCTGGCGATCGCGTCGTGCCAGGGCGGGGGATACCCTTCCACCAGCGCCGCCTGCCCGCCGTGATCCATCACCTGCTGGAAAAAGCTGCCCTCCGCCAGCAAATCGCGGATCGGAGGGTTGGGCTTTGGCCCGTAGTGCTGCCCGATGATCTGCGGCACATTGCGCCCGGTGAGGATCGCCGCCTGACCGCTGGCGCTCAAGGGCCGCCCGGACACGCCCAGGTTGGGATCAGTTGGGACAAAGACGGCGCGTTGGCTGCGCTGGAAGCCGGTCGAACGCAGCCAGCGCTGACCGTTTGCCAGCGCGTGTAGGGTCGGCGCTTCAATAATGGCGAACGGATTGACCGCCGGGTCGTCGTCGCCTAAGCCCACGCCGTCAAGAAAGATCAGCAGGATGCGTTTTTTCATGACGAGGATCGGGCCGCGTTCAGATCATCAGCGGTGGGCGGCACATGATCGCGCCAGACCTCCGCGCCCGACGCATCATACAGCACAAATTCCGGCGTAAACGAGAAGCCATAGAGATCACGCAGCGCGCGCCCGACGGTTGTATGAATATTGACGCGCAGCACGTTAAATTCGCCCTGTATATCGCCTGCGATCTGATCCACGACCGGGTTAAGCGTGATGCACAGTGCGCAGTAATCGCTGTAAAAGGCCAGCAGGGTGGGGCGACCGTTGCCGATCGCTGTCGATGCCGCTTCGAGGTCATCCACGCTGTCCACCTCTGGGCGGATCAGCACGTACACGATCGTAAATAGGGCCAGCAGCGCGATCTGTGTGGCGGCGGTGATCAGCAGCGAGGTGCGGTTACGCAGAACCAGGAAGCACCCGGCCATCGCGCCCAGGCCTATCAGAAGATAAGAATACTGGTTGATCAGGTTCATCGCCCCCGCCCGATCACGCCTTCAGAAAATCCAGCACGAATGGGTTGGTCTCGCGCTCTGTGCCGATGGTCGTCTCTGGGCCATGACCGGGCAGCACCCGGACATCATCGCCCAGCGGAAACAACACCTGCGTGATCGACCGCATGAGGGTCTCGTAATCTGCGCCAGGCAGATCAGTGCGCCCGATCGATTGGCGAAACAGACAGTCGCCGCTAAACAACAGGCCCAGATCGCGCGCCACAAAGCTGACGTGACCCGGCGCGTGCCCTGGCGTAAACAACACCTCAAGACGGATCACGCCCATCTCGATGATGTCGCCGTCTTGCAACCAGCCGTCGGGAACCGCCGCCTCTGGAAAAGCCTTTCCCGTCCAGCGGATGCCTGTTTGCGGCAGGTTATCCAGAAACGGTTGATCGGCCTGGTGGATGAAAAAATGCGCGCCTGTCAGATCCTTCAGCGCTTTGCTCGCCAGCACGTGATCGAAGTGGCCGTGTGTCGCCACGATGTTGCGGATCGTCCAGCCCGCTTCCTGCGCCACATTGAAGATTAACGGCGCGTCATCGACCGGATCGATCACCAACGCATCCCCGGCGGCGCTGTCGGCTATCACGTAACAGTTCGTATGGGCGATGCCCAGCGTGAGCATCCGAATCTCGATCGTCATCCGGCGGGCTGCCTTCTCCGCCTGATCAGTGCAAGCATTGTCCGCACTTCCTCCATGCGCAGGATGAGGGTCATCCCGACAAAGACGATTATACCGGAGATCGTTAATACCGCCACTTGCAGCATAGTAAACAAAAACCTTCCATGATCGAGACCCACCGCGCTCCACCCGGCATTGATCAGCGTGATCACTGCTGCCATCGCAGCGGTTGCGGCCAGCGTTTTCACCAGGGTGGTGCGCAGTACATTTTCATGTATACCGTGCCAGCGGCGGCGAAGGATCACGATCAGGATCAGCACTTCAACGCCAATCGCGATCGAGTTTGCCAGCGCCAGCCCGCCGACCGCGCCGACGTGCCGGGGCAGACCGAGATAGGGCGCGGCCAGATTGCCGAAGTAGCGTGCGTCAACCGCCGCTACGCCGCTGAGGACGAAGGCCAGGCTGATATTGATCGCAGCGCCGAGGACGCGCACCGCCATCGGCGTGAGTGTGTCCTTATCCGCATAGAAGCTGGACGCCGTGATCTCCAGCAGTGAATGAAAGATGATCCCCAGCGCGAAGAAGCGCAGTGTGCTGTAGACCAGCGTCGAGGCTGAGGCATCGAACGCGCCGCGCTCCAGCAGGCTGATCAGCGCCGGGCCGATCAGCGCCAGGCCGGCGGCGGCAGGAATCGTGGCGATCAGGATATAACGCGCCGAGCCGGAGAACGCCGCCCGTTTGCCTTCCGTGTCGCCCAGTTCACTGAGCGCAGACAGGGTGGGAAAGATCACGATCGCCATCGCCGTGCCGATCAGCGTTTGCGGAATCTGCATCAGCCGCCAGCCCCAATCGAGCGCGGCCACCGACCCCGTGCCCAGCCGCGAGGCGATACTGCCCATCACGACGAAATTGATGCTGAACAACCCGATCGCCACGACATTGGGCAGCATCAGGCGGACGACGTGCCGCAGCGAAGGATCGCGCCAGTTCAGGCCCGGCCACCACTGCGCCCTCACACGGATCAGACCCGGCACTTGAATCCCCAGGTGAAGCGCCGCGCCCAGCACCGCGCCGATCGCAACGCCGCGCACACCCAGGGAGGGCAGCAGAAACACGATCCCGATCAGGATGCCGATGTCATACATCGACGGGGCCAGCGCGGGTAGCAGAAAGCGATCGTGGCTTTGCAGGATGCCCATCATCAGGCCGCTGACCGAGAAGATCAGCGTGCCGACCAGCAGGATGCGCATTAGGTCTGCGGTCTGCGCCTGATTGGCCGCGTCGAAACCGGGCGCGACCACTTCCGCGACCAGCCACGGCGCAAACACGGCGGCGATCGCGCTGGCGATCAGGGTGACGACGAAAACCGCGTTTACGACCCGGCTGGCGACCCGCCACGCGCCCTCTCGATCGCCACGAGCCAGGAACCCGGCGAAGATTGGGATAAACGCATTGCCAAGCGCGCCGCCCGCGAATACATTGAAGATCAATTCCGGCAGGCGGTTGGCGGCGGCGTAGGCATCGGCCTCTGGCCCGACGCCGAACCGCCCGGCGATGATCACGGTCTGGCCCAGGCTGATCACACGCGCCAGGGCAAAGGCTGCCATCACCACCAGCGTGGAGCGGATCAACTGGCGAGTCTTGCCGGTATTCAGGAAGGGCGCGGTTGGAGCGGCTTCGACAGCCATACCTATGGTCCTTACGGGTGCGTTCTCGACAGAACGGCACGCACTCGGCGCGGATCAGGCATTGAGCGCGTCAAGTGCCTGCTGGGCGGCGGTGAAGTAGCGGTTTAACCGGAGCGCCTGACGGAATGCACTGGCCGCCGCCGTCGTCTCGTTTCTTGCGGCCAGGACACGCCCCTGCCAGTAATACGTCTCTTCGACATATTCCGCGCCGTTTTCAAGATTGGTCTGCACGAAGCTCAGCACCGCATCATACTGACCGGCGTAAAAATTAGCCTCAAACGGCCCGAACTGATACCACAGCATCCGGCGCGGAATGCCGATATTCTGCGCCAGCGCATAGGCATTGACCGCTTCTTCATAACGCCCCAGCCGGGTCAGCGCCGTGCCCAGATTGAACCAGGCATAAGCATCGCGGCGGTTGGCGTTGGCTTCCTGCTGGGATACCTCCAACGCGACCTCCGCCGCGCCGGTTTCATCCGCTAAGGGGCCGAGCAGCGCCATCAATTGTGCCTCACGTCCCGGCTCATACAGCACGATAAACACGCGGTTGAAGGCGCGCCAGTGACCATCCATCTCATCGTAGTTGATGACGATCGGCGCGCTGTTATCCGCCTCGTTGCGCTGGAAACTGTCATACACCGTGAACACCCGTTGATCATCGTTGTAGCCCGCGAGGGTGCGATAGTGGCCGATCCATTCATAATTGCCGAACAGGAAGCCGCCGACTTCCACGATGACCGGGAAATCGTTGTTGATCAGATCGCGCAGCAGATCAAGATTGCCGCCGATGCGGGTCAGGGCGCGGATGTCACTCTGCGTGTTGACGAAGGCGGCCAGCTCTTCCGGGCTGACGTTTTTGTCCTCACGTTCTGGCTTGAGCAGCTCACCCGCGTAATCCTGATCGCGCGTCCAGCCGAAGTAGCTGAGGGCCATAGTGATGTTGGCCGGGCCGCAGTTGTTCCAATCCTGCTGAATGCGCGTGATGCCGCCCAACAGATGCGACACGCGCCGGTTTGAAGCCGGGGCGATCGGAACCTGTGTGGTTGGGGTCGGGAGTGGGGAGGCGGTTTCGGCAATCGGGGCCTGCGTAGGCGCAGTCGCCTCCGTCGGCACAAGAGCAATGGCAGATTCAATCGCCGCCTGTTCGGTGGCTTCGGGTGTAATCTCTGGTTCTATGGTCGCTTCCGCCGCTTCAACCGTTATTTCTGGCGTCTCTTCGGAGGTCGCCTCAGCGCTGGCATCCGGCTGTTCCAGCGGCGCGTTCAGCAGCGAGTCCAGCACGGCCTGATCGACCGGCTCAGCGGTCGGCACATTGCCAGCGGCAGTGTTGGGCAAAAATTCGCGCATGAAGGGGAGATAGTACATCACATGTTCCTGTCGTGCTGGGGGCAGCACTTCCCGAAAGATGTACAGTCCCATCATCGCGCCGATGCTCACAATGAAAAACAACCCGACCACTCCCCACAGCAGAAAACGCGGCGGGGCGGGGATACCGTCGTCGTAAATGGCGGCGCGTTTGGGTTGGGTGTCGTCTAGATTTACCATCTGAACTCTCAACCTATTCTCGACAGGAACGGACAGTATAACCGATTCACGGAGATAGTTTTATGCCAATTTACCCTGAGTCAGTTATACCCGTTCTCGGCGACGTGAACTCAACGACTGACCTGCGCAATGGGGATTATTGCCCGCTGACGCTGTGCAGCTCGTAATGGCTGCGGGGAAGGCGGTGGATTTGTGATTTTTCTTGCCGTACAATGTGCCCCTTGTGCGAGAGAACGGATGCGTGATGCAAAGATACCGCAACCAGATTTTGATCGGCCTGGCCCTGACGCTGGTGGTCTATATCGGGTTCTTTCTGCTGCTCGATAACACGAGCCAGTTCGGCAGCGCGGGTGTGGCCGATGAGCTGGCTCGCTTCCCGTGGGCGCTGCTGATCCTGTGCGCGCTGACCCAGGTGTCGGCGGGGTGCTTTCGCTTCGCGGCGTGGACTTACTACCTCGGCGTGATCGGCGCGCGCGACCGAATCCGCCTTAAAGACAGCCTGATCATTTTCGTCTCCGGCTTTGTGATGGTCGTCAGCCCTGGCAAAGCGGCGGAACTGCTTAAGGCGGTCTTTCTCAAAGTGCGCACCGGCATCCCGGTGACTCGCAGCGCGCCGATCATCATTGCGGAGCGCGTGATCGATGGGCTGGCCGTGATGGTGATCATGGTGCTGACGCTGCTCTTTGCCGGTAGCCGCCTTGACCTCGGCGATTTCAACGATGAAACTCGCGCGGTGATCTACACTTCGTCGGTGCTGCTGGCCGCCGGGCTGATCGGCGTTCAGATACGCCCCCTGGCCTATTTCGGCCTGCGCATCCTCGGCGCGCTGCCGTTGATCCGCCGCCTTCAGCAGCCGCTCACTGAGTTTTATGAAAGCAGCCGCGAGATTTTCCTCCTGCGGCATGTCATCCCGATGACGCTGGTCGGCCTGGGCGTCTATATGTCCACCTCGGTCGGCTTCTATATCGTGCTGGCTGGTTTCGGGCTTGACCTGACGCCGACCCTTTTCCTTCAGGCGACGTTTATCATGGGCGTGGTCAGCGCGATCGGGGCGCTCAGTTTTGTGCCCAACGGCGCAGGCATCAGCGAGATTTCCACCGCTGTGCTGCTGACCGCGATCGTCGCGCCGGGGATGCCTGAACTGACACCCGCCGTTGCGGCGACGGCGGCGCTGATCCAGGGTTTTTTCCACAAATGGTTTCGCGTTGTGGTCGGCCTGATCGTCGCCGTGATCTACCGCGAGCGCCTGTTCCCGCCGGAATTTGAGGTCGTCCTGCGTGAAGCCAGAGCAGAGATGGCCGCCAACCATCCCCAGGCCGCCCGCCCAGCCATCACGACCGAAGGATCATGACGGATGACCCATGCCACTTCTGAAGCCCGGCGCTGGCGGGTTGACCTGCACAGTCACAGCCTGTGGTCGCGGGACTGTCTGACCACGTTCGACGCGATCCTGCGCATGTGCGACCGGCGCGGGATCGACCGGATCGCGATCACCGATCACAACACGGCGGATGGCGCGCTGAAGCTCAAGGCGATTGCCCCCGATCGAATCATCGTCGGCGAGGAGATCATGACGCCGCAGGGGGAACTTCTGGCGTATTTTGTGAAGGAAAGCGTGCCGGAAGGTCTTTCGCCAGAAGAAACGATCCGCCGTCTGCGTGATCAGGGCGCGGTGATCAGCGTGTCGCACCCCTTCGACCGGCTGCGCAAAGGCGCGTGGCAGGAAAACGACTTGGAGCGGATCATCGATCAGGTGGACGCGATCGAAATCTTCAACGCGCGCTGCCTGTTCAAAGAGGATAACGCCAAAGCCTTAGCCTTTGCGCGCAAACATAACCTGATTGGGACGGTCGGCTCTGACGCGCACACGCTGGCGGAATATGGCCGCGCGGTGACGCTGCTGCGCCCATTTGAGGATGACTCGCGAGATTTTCTCGACGCGCTGCGCGAGGCCAATTATGTCGAGCGTCTCAGCGGCTGGCATGTCCACATCGGCAGCAAGGCGGCCAAGTGGTCGAAGAAGCTCGGCCTGCGATCGCGTCAGTGGGAAGGGGGCTGAGGTCATCCGCCGGTCGTTAATCCGCCTCTGTCGCTTCCTGGACACTCTGCGCGAGGGCCAGCCCGCCGATCTCCGCCGCGAGGTTGACATCGGCAGAATTTTCCAGCACCACGGTCACAGAAAACCCGGCCCGTTCGCCCGTCTGCACAAAACCAACAAACCATGTCAGCGTTCGATCGCCGGAATAGGCCAGGCCGGTATGCCCGCCGATGTCGAGGTCGTCATGGGCCGCCGCCGACGCGCTGCCGTCCAGCACCGCCCCGCGCATCAGATTGCGCACCTGAAGGCTGGTCTCGCGCGATGTGACCGGGATCACGCTTTCATTTGTCACGGCATCGTGCCACTCCTGATCCGGCGGACGCACGGCCAGCAAGGTCCCTGGCAGGGGCGCGTTGCCGTCATTGACCATCGCAGCGGCGAATACCGCCATCTCAAACGGTGTAAGCGTGACGTCGCCCTGACCAAGCGCATCTTCAAGATTTAGGATGGCGTCGTCCGAGCCGGGAGTAGATGTGAGAGCCGGCGTCGCTTGGGTATTCACTTGTGGCTCCGGCGCGTAACCAGGCAGTGTTAACGTAGGCACACGATTAAAGAAGCCGAGCAGCGGCTGGACTGCGTTCAGGCCGACATCCTCGACCCAGGCTGAAAAGGGGGCCGGGCAGCTGTAGGCGTAAGCCTGTTGCAGAGACAGATTGGCCTGTGGTGGTCTCTGTGCGCAGTTCAGAGAGACCTCGCCTACCAGGATCGGGGCGGACGCCTGGTCATACACAGAGATGAAATCAGCGCGGTTAGCAGCCGCCGCTGCCGCCAGCACGGTCTGGATGGCATTTCCTGGCTGATAATCGCCCTGCAAAACACGGTTGAAAAATGGTTGTTCCGGCGACTGACTCAGCTCCGGCCAGTTCTCATCCAGCAGATTAGGGTTAAACGTGGGCAGGCTGACCAGCGCGATCACATCGCCTGTTGGCACAGCGATCACGACGACGGCGCCGGATCGTTCGCCCATCGCCTCGACGATCGCACGCTGCACCTCAAGGTCAAAACTGAGCCGGATGTCAGAGCCGCGCTGGGGCAGGTGCAGCAGATCGCGCGTCAGGTAGGTCGTCAGCGTTTGCGGCAGATCAGCGCCGCGCAGCAGGGTGTTGAACGCGGCTTCTGCGCCGCCGCTGCCGTAGAACAGGCTGTAATAACCCAGCGCGCTGTTCATCGCTGTGTGCAGATAGCGCCGCTGCACAACCCCGTTCTCCTCCACCGACTCCACCAGCAGCGACCCGGATCGATCCAGGATCGCGCCACGCAGGATGGCCGCTTCCGCCTGCAACCGTCGCACATTATCCTCGCGCTCCAGCAGTGTTTCTGGCCCGATGATGGCGTAGTACGCGGCGAAAAGTACGATCAGCCCGAAGAACACGATATACCCCAGCAGCAGACGTTGAATTTCACGCTCAAACGACATTAGCAGGTTAATTCTCCGGCGACGACAGGCGCAGCAGCAGGCCGAGGATCACAAAACTCATCAGCAGAGAACTGCCACCGTAGCTCATATAGGGCAGCGTGACCCCGGTCAGCGGCAGCACCCGCAGCACACCACCCATGATCAGCGCGCTCTGCAACCCGATCAGGGCCGTCAGGCCCACCGCCAGCAGCGCGCGAAAAGGCCGCCCGGTCTGCTGCCCCGCGATCTTCAGCCCGCGCACCACCAGCGTGAGGATACACGCGATCACTACCAGCACGCCCAGCAGTCCCCATTCCTCGCCCACAGCGGCGAAGATAAAATCGGAATGTGTCACTGGCACGAGATCCGGCGACCCCTGGCCGATCCCCTCGCCGAAAATACCCCCTGCCGCGAAGGCCTGTAAGCTTTGTACCAGTTGATAGGCGTTGCCGCTGGCTTCCGGCCACGGATTAAACCAGATATCGATCCGCACCCGAACCACGGCGAATGACTGATAACCGACCGCCGCCGCGATCAGCACTAGCGCCATCCCACTGACGACAATCCACTGGCTGCCGGTTGAGACGTACAGCAGGATCAAAAATACCATAAAGAACAGCACCGCCGTGCCCAGATCGCGCTGCCAGATCAGGATCACAACCGAGACGCCCCACATCAGCAGGATTGGCCCAATCACACGCGGCGAAAGTGAGCGCAGCCGCCGATCCCAGGTCAGCGTTTCCGCCCGCAGCGCCGGATACTGTTCTGCCAGGTAACTGCTGAGAAAAGCCACCAGGATCACCTTGAGCGCTTCCGAGGGTTGAAAGTTGACATCATCGACGCCCAGCCACAATCGCGGCGCGCCTTGTACCTGCGACGGGTTGCGCCCCAGCGCGATCGTACTCACCAGCAGGACAAGCCCGCCGATCAACCACAAATAGCGGTAGCTTCGCAGCCAGTGGAGCGGCTGGGGCAGCAGGGTTGTGGCGAGCAGAGCGGCGCTAGCGACGACCAGCCACACGATCTGGCGCTGCCCAAACTGTGGCGCGAGCCGGTCAATCAGGATCAGCCCCCAGCCGCACAGAAACATCGCCAGTGGGAACAGCAGATAATCACGCGCAGGGAGATAACGTTCCAGCAAGTGATAACCCGCCGCTGCGCACAGTGACCAGATGATCATCGTCGCCATATACGTCAGCCGGTCATCAGGCCGCACCAGGCTGAGCGCAGCCAGATTGACGAGCATGAAGGCCGCGCTCAGGATCAGCAGCCCACGCTCAACGGCCCGTTGAAAGGCCAGCCGCTGTGCTTCAGGATCGATCTCCACTGTGCTCGTCTTCAGACGCATCACCGATCGAACCGCGCGATGATATGATGCAACCGCGCGCGGGTTTTCGGCGTGATGCGTGCGCGGTCGGTCATAACGGCGTGATCGAGCGCGTGATGACACGCCCAGTCGGCATCGGGATCAAGCCGGTCAATGGCTTCGATCAGCGCCCGCTGGACGACGCGCACATTGTGCTTCATGATCTGCATTACCCTCTCTACCGTGACCGGGTCTTCTGATGTATGCCATACATCGTAATCAGTCACGTGCGCGATGGTGGCGTAGGCCATTTCTGCTTCCCGCGCCAGAAAGGCTTCCGGCACGGTCGTCATGCCGATGATCGCGCAGCCCCATCCTCTGTAAATGTGGCTTTCCGCGCGTGTGCTGAAGCGCGGCCCTTCGATAATCACAAAGCTGCCGCCGTGATGCACTGTGCCGCCCGCCGCCTCAACCGACTCGCTCAGAATCGCGCTGAGTTCCGGGCAGAACGGATCAGCCACCGACACATGCCCGACCAGCCCGGTGTCAAAAAAGGATCGTCCGCGATCGGCCCGTGTCTGATCGACCAGTTGATCCGGGATCACGAGATGACCCGGCGCGATCGCCTCTTTGAGTGAACCGCAGGCGTTAACGCCGATCACCTGACGCACGCCGAGCATCTTGAGCGCGTAAATGTTGGCACGGTAGGGGACGGTGGTCGGCGTGTAGACATGCCCGACACCGTGACGCGGCAGAAAGACCACCCGCTTGCCGCGCAGTGTGCCGATCACCAGACCGTCACTGGGCGGGCCAAAGGGTGTACCCAGGGATACTTTGCGCGTATCGGTCAGTTCGGCCATGTCATACAGCCCGGAGCCGCCGATCACGCCGATCTTGACCTGTTCGGGAACTTCACCGGTCATGGGATTTATCTCACATTGAGGCCCGCAGCACACCGCCATCGACCGGCATCATCACGCCGGTGATATAGCTGGCGGTTGGCGAACACAGGAACACGGCGGCGTTAGCAAATTCATCTGGCGTGCCAATGCGCCGCAGCGGAATCTCCGCCGCCGCCTTGCGCCGTTCTTCATCGGGCGAGGTGCTGTTGGCCGCCGCGCGTGAATTCATCAGGCTGACGATGCGCCCGGTTTCGATCGTGCCGGGCAGAATGCTGTTGACGCGGATGCCCTCCGGCCCCAGTTCGAGCGAGAGTGATTTGGTCAGGCCGATCACTGCCGGTCGAACGACGTTGGAAAGGATCAGGTTCGGCACAGGCTGGCGCACCGAGGTGGACGTGATCGTGAGGATCGCCGCGCGTGGCGACTGGCGCAGGTGCGGCAGGGCGGCGCGGATCAGGCTGATCGCGCTCATCAGCGTCAGGTTAACCGCGCGCTGCCAGGCTTCCAGATCAAAATCTTCAAATTTCCCAGGCGGTGGCCCACCGGCGTTGACGACGACCACATCCAGCCCGCCGAGTCGTTCAGCCGCCGCGTCCGCCAGGCGCTGCGCCGAGGCTGGGTCGCTCATATCGGCAGTGACCGCGTGAGTTGCGCCGCCGCTTTCCCCAGCAATAGCTTCACGCGCGCGTTCCAGTTTGTCCGCATCGCGGCTGGAGATCACGACACTGGCTTCTTCCAGACTGAAGCGCCGCGCGGTAGCAAATCCCAATCCCTCGCTGGAGGCGGCCACCAGCACCTTCGCCCCTCGTAATCCCAGATCCATAGATGTGCTCTCCAACCATAACGTTAATGATCCAGTTCGATGCGATAGCGGCGGTGGCCGATCCCGACCAGATCGCCATCAGTCATGATCACGGACTGCGTAACAGGAATATCGTTCAGTAAAGTCCCGTTGCGGCTGTTGCGATCTTCCAGCCACCAACGCCCATCGCGCAGGGTGATCAGGGCGTGTTCGCTGCTGGCAAACGAGTCGCCAACGACGACCGAGTTGGTAGGGGCACGCCCCAGCGTCGTGTAGGGCAGCAGGGGGAAAATATCGCCGGTCGGAATGAGGCTGCCGTCGATCTCCTGCAACGCGACAATCTGGCCGTAACGCCGCCGCGCCGAGTGAATCTGTTCCACCGCGCCGCGATAATCGCGCCACAGAAATACCAGCAGAGTCCCCATCAGCGCCAGCAGGATCACCCCGGAAACGACCCTGAGCAGGAACAGCACGTGTTCCACCGTCATATGAGCCGCCTTACGACTCCACCGGGTCGAAGCCCTGGGTGCGATCGGCCTGCGTATCACCCAAATCGTCCACCAGATACAGGAGCTGGCTGCGACCGATCTGGATCAGATCACCGGAACGCAGATGATGTTCGCGCACGCGCACCTGGTTGACCTGGGTGCCTCCCTGGCTGCCGACATCGAACAACATAAAGCCGTCGCGCCGCCGCCGAATCTGGATGTGGTGGCGGGAGACATGCGGATCAGCCAGGACAATGTGGTTGCCACGCTGACGACCAATATTGATGATCTCCCGGTCGAGCGGTACGTCCTGTGTCCCGTTGATCACCAGATGTGCTTCTTTCGGTTGATCCGGCGCGAACGTCAGCGCGATAGGCTGGAGAAGCGCAGTGCTCTGCGTCGATTGGCCGGCGTGCGCGGCGGTGACACTCAGTCTGCCACCGTCGAGTGAAGGATCCGCCACCAGATTGACCATAGGCGCAGCGGCCATGCGATAACCCAGCGCCGTCGCCAGATCGAGCAGATGATCGGACAGCGTCTCGCTTAATTCCTGGTGATGTTCAAGCAGATCAGTCTGAACTTCGGGATTCATGCGGATCACATACTGATCCGGCGCGATCAGGGCCGGGTCGTCGCCACTAGCCGGTTCGAGATGATCTTCCATCGCACGGGCGAGTTGCAGCGCCAGGTCCTGCGCGCGGATGCGCCGCCCAAACAGGCTGGCGAACGCGCCTTCGACCAGGGTTTCCAGATGGTGTTCCAGACGGGCGATATGGTGCTGTTTCATGCCGCCATTATAGACGAGGCACAGTAAGGGAACAATCAGGAGTCTGATGAGCGGAGGGAAGGCGGCGGTTCGGGGCTGAACCGCCGCCCAGTGCGGGATCAGCCAAAAAACAGCGGCGGATCGGTCGGCACGAAATCGGCCCACAGATCGCCGTTGATCGAAATGTTCTCGGCCGTTTCTTCTGTTTCGCGGGTCTCTTCCAGCCAGGTCTGAAAGTTGATGTTTTTGAGCTGCTCGAACTCTTCTTCGGTGAAAATGCGTGTTTCGCGGTCACGTACCTGAATAATGTGATAGCCGAACTGCGACAGCACCGGCCCCTCGATCGCGCCAATTTCCGCCGTGGCGACGGCCTCTTCAAACGCATCATCGAAGCGGAAGATTGGCGACCAGCCGAGTTCACCCCCATTTGCGCCAGAACCTGGATCATCAGAGATCGTGCGCGCCAGTTCTGCAAACGACTCGCCGCTGTTGATCGCTGCCAGCACATCGTTGGCGATCTGCTCCGCGCCGACCGTATCCTGCGAGATCAGGATGTGGCGCACATTGGCATAAACGCCTGTGCCGTCGCTTTCGACAATCGCATCGCGCAGCGCAGTGCGCAGTGCCCGCGTCTCGAAGTAGTCGTCGATCTCCGCGCTGCTCAGGCCGGTCACATCACGAATCTGATCGTAGAAGTCCCCGACCTGCACCTCATATTCTTCACGCTGCTCCTGTGCCGTCAGCGTGGCCGGCGGCGTGGGTGTGATGGTGCGAGTCGGCGAGGCAGTGGCCGTGAATTCCACTGTGGCTGTGGGTTCACGTGTGGGAGACGGAGTAGGCGAGACGAACACACGCGGCGTCGGCGTGGTCGTTACGGTCGGCAAGGGCTGAGACGTGCCCGCCAGACCCGCTTCGGCGGTTGCGTCGGCATCAGGCGTCATATCCGGCGTGCTTTCCACCGTCTCAGTTGCTTCGGCTGCCGCTGCGGGCTGATCCGTGACTTCCGCCTGCTCGGTTGCCTCCGTCACGGCGTCCGTCGCTTCCGCCGTGCCTTCGCCAGTCGCCTCGGCGGTGGCTTCCGGGGTGGCTTCTGCCAGCGCCTCGATCGCTTCCCGATCGAAGCCGAAAAACTGGTCGATCTCGGCTTGAATATCTGCTTCCGTAACCGTCACGCCGAGTTGTTCGGCCTGTCGGCGGACGATCTTCTCGTCAAGCACTTCATTCAGGACACGGATGCCTATCAGGTCAGGGGTCGTCAGTTCCTGATAAAGACCTACGACCTGCTCATTGTAAAACTGCGACTGCGGATCAAACATCTGCGTCAGCGCATCGTTGATGTCGCTGGCGATGCCAAACGTCACATACTGGTTGGCGATGTTGACCAACTGCTGATTGCCGAGAAAGCGTTCCAGCCGGACCCGTTCCTGGAACTCCGTCACAGAGATATTTTCACCGTAGGCGGTAGCCACAGTCCGGCGCGGGTTGATCAGCCCATCGACGATCAGCGCCAGCCCGACCAGCACGACAACCGCCGCGACGGCCACCACCGTCCCGATCAGGACATAGCGCTGAATCTCTGCCTCGCGCTCCGCCCGTGACCGGAACTCGCGCAGCGGCTTGTCCGCACCTGTTCCGCGTCTGCCTTTTTCTGGTGAGACGGCCTCCACCTTCGGCTTGGGGGCCGCTTTTGGGAGTCCGGTTGTTTGCCGCTTTTTGGACATGAAACACTAGCTCCGGGTGTACAGCGCAGAGGCATCGTCGCTGGACGATGCCTCCTGAAGCGTAACAAGGGTTATGACGTAACGGTCACTCCGTAGCGACGACATACGGCAGCAGCGCCAGGTGACGGGCACGCTTGATCTCACGCGCCAGTTCGCGCTGGCAGCGAGAGCAGTTGCCGGTCTGACGGCGCGGCTTGATCTTGCCGGTCTCGGTGATGTTGCGCCGCAGGGTGTCCACGTCTTTGTAGTCAAAGCACTTGCCGTCCGGGCAGTAGCTGTTGGCACGGCGGCGGCCCCGGCGGCGATCGCCATCGTCGCCCCCATCCCGGTCTCCGCGATCCATATCCCGATCGTCACGCCGGCCTCGCGGACGCGCCTCGTCTTCGTTGTCTCTTTCGAAATCACTCATCTCGCAAACTGCTCCTCGTCAGTCGGTCAGGTCACGCCCGCGCCGGGTGTGCCTTTGTGTATCATTAAAAAGCGTAATCGCTGCTAAGCTATGTGCCCAAAGAAAACCACGTCGGGCAATTTTCGCACTTCGGCTTAGAAAGCGTAGTCGCTGCTGTCATCGTCGTAATCGAATTCCGTGTGATGTGAGCGCCGGTCTCCCAGCAGGATCATCTCGTTGGCGACCAGCTCGGTGCGGAAGTGTTTCTTGCCGCTCTCATCTTCCCAGCCACGGGTTTGCAGCCGCCCTTCGACGTAGACCTGCTGGCTCTTGGTGAGATGCGACTTGCAGATTTCCGCCAGGTTGCCCCAGGCCACCACGTTAAACCATTCGGTCTCCTCGCGGCGCTCACCTTCGGCGGAAGTCCAGGTGCGGCTGGTAGCGACGCTGAAACTGGTCACAGGCCGTCCGCTGGGGGTATAACGCATCTCCGGCTCTCGCCCCACGTGGCCGATGATCATCACCTTGTTTAGTCCGCGTCCCATAGCAAACCTCGCTCAACCGCATCCACAACGCTGATTTACTCTTGCCGCACCAGCAGATACCGCAGCACAGACGGCGACAGGCGCAGATTGCGCTCCAGTTCCGGCAGATTGGCAGCGTCGATGTCGGCGTAGTAGAACACGTAGTAGCCTTCACGCTGCTTGTCGATCTCGTAAGCCAGCCGGCGGCGTCCCCAACGGTCGATCTTGGTGACTGTGCCGTTCTCGTTGGCTTCTACCCACCCCTTGATCTGAGTCAGGGATTCGTTCATCGCTTCCTCGTTAGCGTCGAGGCGCAGAACAACCCCAAGTTCATACGACTTTTTCATGCGTTTATGAAGTTCCCCTTTCCCTGGGATTGCCTCATCGTGCGCGGGCGCGCCGTATGAAGCGGAAAGATTTGACAGGTAACGTGGCGAAATGTTACTCGATAGGCAAAGTTTTGACAACGGTTGATTTGAGCGCACTTTCCGCCTCACGTGCAGAACGGATCGCCAGACGAGAGCTGGCGACTGCCAGGCCGACGGTCAGCCAGAACAGCGTGATCGATGCCTGAAAATCGATGCGGAAGAAGTACAGATCGGCGGCGGCGTTGACCAGTGCGGTCAGCAGCGCAGCGTGATAACCTAGCACCAGCGCGTCCAGAGTCGGGTTGTGTCTGGCAATCTGCCAGGCCGTCAGCCCATAGACGAACACTCCTGCGATCGCCAGCAGGAAGATCGATACGCCCAGCAGCCCGATCTGGTTCGCCATGATGAGATACATACTGGCGACATCGGTATAAATGTCAATGTCCGGTGTGCCGGTGAAGCCCACGCCGAAAAATGGGTAGCGGCTGATCAACCGCAGCGAGTCGCCATATTCACCCAGGCGCATCTGCGTCGCCAGGTCAGCGCCCGTAAAGGCCTGGATAAAGCGTTGGATGTAGGCCTGAGTCTGTGGCAGCAGCAGGATCAGCGCGGCGGCCAGAATCAGCAGGGGGATAAAGCGCCGGTAGCGGGCCAGCGCCACCACCCCCAGGCCGGAAGCCAGCGCCAGCATTGACGCGCGTGAGAAGGTGAGATACAGCATCAGCCCGGTCAGCGCGAACACGCCGAACGTCAGCCAGCGCTCGCGCAGGATCGGCTTGGCGGCGAAAATCTGCGGCGCGATAATCACAGCGCTGATCGCCAGCAGGCCGCCATAAGCGTTGGGGTCAACCCAGGTACCGATCGCGCGTTCGGCCAGCGCGGGGTTGGACTCAATATAGCGGATCACACCACCCGCCGGGTAGCCGATGCGCGCCAGCCGGTTCAGCACCGCTTCCGCCGTCGCGTCCGGCAGCACATACAACCCCAGGCCGATCACCGCCTGCGCCGCGACCAGCGCCAGAATCACAACCACCAGCCGCCTCAGCAGCGCCGGGCTGCGCAGAATGTCTGACAGGATCAGCGTCAGGCCGATGCTGATCACCGCCGTCGTGAACTGGCGCAGCACCGTAAATGACAGCGGTGAATGCCGCAGACCCAGCACAAAACTCAGGATCAGCCACAGGATGTACAGCACGATCAGCGCATGGACGGGCGCGATCTGGATCGTGCGGCGGCGTCCGGTCATCCACTGCGTCAGATAGACCACCAGCAGCACACCGATCGCCAGGTCCAGCAGCGTGGGTGTGAAACCGATCTGAAACGGAAATGTGCCAAACGGCAGCAGCACCATGACGGCGATCACTGTGTACAGCGCCAGTTCCAGATTGGTGATCACAATCAGCCCGGCCAGCGCTGCGATGAGGCCAACGAAGGTGTAGAGCGGGCCGAGCAGCACCAGCACGATCGCGCTGATCCCGGCGGCAGCGCCGATCCCCACGCCGACCAGCGCTCCATAAGCGCGGCGATCCAGCGAACCGATCCAGTTTTGCAGCGCGTCGGTGGTGAACATGACGATCCTATGAGTCTCTGCGCCTGATGGATGATCTTAAAATTGATCTGAGGCCGAGTATACTCAGCGCCAGCCACGTGAACAGGCTCAACGCCCCACCGACCTGAACGGACAGTGGGCGATAGACAAAGCCGACCACATGATCCCCGGCGGGCACGGCGATCGCGCTCAACGCCCCGTAAGCGCGCAGTATCGAGACCGGCTCCCCGTCCAGTGTGGCCTGCCAGCCGATGTAATCGAGATGCGAAAGGGTCAGCAGCGCGTTTTCTGGCGTGCTGATCTCAACGGTGAACGACTCCGGCGCAAAATGGGTAATGATGGCGGAAGTGTCATCCGGCGGTTCATCCGGCAGCGCGATCGCCGGCGCGGTGTTCAGGATCGCCGTCGTGCGCGGGTCGAAGCGCGGATCAGCCAGCAGCGCGCGCGCAAAAGCGTCACTGTCGATCACCTCGACGTCATAAACCAGATGCGCGAACGGGCGCGGATCGGTCAGGCGGTGCAGCCGGTAGATGCGGCCGTCTCGCGTCTCTTCCGCGATCACGTCGGTGGGGGATGGCAAACTTTCCGCCGGGCTGATCACGTAGCGCACCGCGAACAACTCCCAGTCCGTTTCGGAGGGCAGTTCACGCTCGATGATGGCGTGCGCGCTTTCCAGGAACAGCGGGCTGATCCCGCGAATGTCCATCACGCCATAGAGCGATGCCAGGTTGCCGGGGATGCCAGTGTAATTGCCATCGACCCGGAACGGCCGATCGTCGTCCCCTTGCACGACTTCAACCACGCCTGAAGCGCGCAGCGGATCGGTTTGCGCGGGCTGATAATTGCTGTTGTCGATGTTGACCGAAAACAGGTCAAACACCAGCAGGCCGATCAGCCCCCATGCCGTGACCCGGCTTGGTGTGGATCGGTGCGCGGCCAGCAGCCCGCACGCGCACCCGGCCATCAGCGCGCTGAACATCACCACGTTGAAGGCTGTCCCGTACAGTTCAGGGTCGCGCAGTCGGTTCTGAAACGTGGCGATCGCCATCACGCCGCACAGCGCCAGCAGGATCAACGTCCACCGCCGCGCCCGCTGTGCTGCCTGTGCGTCCACCTTCAGCGCCACCATTCCCAGACCGGCCAGCGCCGCCGTGCCAACACTGACCAGATAGGCGGCCCGTTCCTGCCCGCGAAAAAAGCTCAGGCCGGGCAGCGTGTTATAGAGCGCATGAAAAAATACGCTGTTCGCGCCAAAGCTCAGGGCCAGCCCGACCACGACCACAAGCGTCCAAAAAAATGCCTCGCGCGTTCGCGGCCACGCGCCTGCCACGGCCAGCAGCAGGCCGATCACCCCCACGTAAAGCGGCGACCACAGGCTGAGGATTCCTGGAAAAAGGATTTGCGCCAGCTCGCCGTAAGAAAATCCATTGCCTTTGGCGTCAAAATCCAGCCCAGCGCGGGTCGTTTGCAGCAGATATTCCACGCCGGGGATCAGCTGTACGGCAGCCATCCCGAACGAAAGTGCGCCCATCAGCGCTGTTCCCATCAGCCAGTGCGTCCACCGCCAGCGCCGCTCAACGATGCGACAGGCCAGATAGACCACCAGCAGATAGGTGATGAACCAACTGGTCTGCGGATGACCGGCCATCCACGACAGGCCGAGGCCAGCCCCAGCCACTGCCAGCCACCGCCGATCGATCCGGTCGGCGCGTGTTGCTTCTACAATGCCGATCAGCCCCAGCGGCAGCCAGACCGACGCCTCCAGCAGCGCGAGCTGTAACGGGGGATAACCGGTCATAAAGCCACCGTACCCGGCCATAACCGCCGCCGCCAGCCCCGCCAGCACACTGCCAGGCTGATGTAACGTCAGCCGCCGCGCAAAGGCATACATCAGCAGCGTAAAGGCCAGCACGTGCGCCATCATCTCGATCTGGAGTGCGTTGTACGTCCAGCCGCCGGTGAGATAGGCCAGCGCGATGGTCGCCAGCCGGGGCGGATAAAACGCTGCCGCCTGGGTGTCCGCGATAAAAGGCAGTCCGCCATTGTTATACGGATTCCACCGGGGGATTTCCCCCGCCGTCAGCCGTTCGTACTGATACGCGCCAAACGCGACGAACTGGCCGGAAAAATCGCCCTCGACCAGCATGGTGCGATCCGCCGCCACTGGCGTCACCAGCCGCCAGAAGAACAGCAGCCACAACAAGGTCAGCACGCCGATCGCCACCGCGTCAGGATGAATTCTCCGCAAGGTCAACGGGTGGCTCCGATCACGCGCTCGAAAAAAGTGATGTGGTCGCGGGCAATGGCGGGCCATTCAAAATGACGGGCCAGTTGCAGGGCGCCGTGCCGCAGGTGTTCGCGCAGTTCCGCGCTGCGATAAAGCCGCAGGATGCCATGGGACACATGCAGAAAGGCCGGCGCGCGCTGACTGATGACCTCCGGCTGCGCCAGGATCATATTCTCGCCGTCCGCAAACAGGGGAATAGTGACGTGCGGCTGCGTAGTGACGATCGCGCAGCCATGCCAGATCGCCGCCATCAGCGTGCCGCGCCGATATGAGGCGCCGTCCTGGAACGGCAGCACCACAACATCGCACGCTTTGAGATAAGCGCTCACCTCTTCGTCGTCCACAAAGCCCGTCCAGTGAACGAAATCCTCCAGCGCCAGGGCCTTCACCAGCGCGTCGATCTCCGCCACATATTCGGCGTTAGAGGGATCGCTCGCCCCGGTGCGCCCGCCGATCATCACCAGCTTCAACGGATAATCGTGCCGCTGGCGAATGGCGTGCATATCCTCGATCAGCACCTCGATCCCCTTGCTGCGGTTGATAAAGCCGAAGTACGCCATCAGGAAATCGCCGGGTTCGGTCGCGCCTGCCCTGCGCCGCCATGCCTCGCGGTCGAAGTCCGCTGGCGGCTGCGTCAGGATATTGCTGCCGATCGGGATCAGTGTCGAAAAGGGCAGCCGACGCAGCTTCTGGAAATCCTCGTGATTGGTGACGACCACGCCCGCCGAATTTTCGGCCAGCCGCATCACGATATCATCGCGCAGTTTGCCCGCTTTCGGGAACAGGTAAGGCGCGAGCAGGTCATGAAACGTAGTGACGATCGGGATTTTGCCGATCGTGTTGGGCAGAAAATGAATCCACGGCGACATGCCATAGGCGGCGGTTTCAAATTGCAGGCTGATCACATCGAGCCGGTTACTGTGCGCCCAGCGCGTGATCGTCCACAGGCTGGACGGCCCCCACCCACCAATGGCTTTCAGTTGCAGGCGTGGATCGCTTTCCTCGCCTTTGCTGCTGGTAAGGATAAATATGTCATGACCCAGATCGGCCAGGTGCTGCGCCAGAATTTGCGTATAATCGCCCACGCCGCCCTGCATGGGGGGATACTCGCCCGTGATCAGTCCGATTCGCATTGAGTGTTTCGTCCGGTAATTTCGTCAACTCACCTGGGCGTGTCTTTGGACGAAACCTCGAAGCTTCATCCGGCTGACACATCTCCGTACCGCTGGAAGGATTTATCGGATGAAGCATTTAGCTGACTTTCAGGCCAGATCGAAGCACCTGCCAGTAGGCCTGAATGCGTGCCCTGCGCATCGGGCGCTTGCTGCCCAGCAGACTTTTCACCCCTTCCAGCGCGATCTGCCAGGCGTAATTTGCCAGCAGAAAGGCCCGCAGGCCAGCGGCAGCGGAACGGCCATGATATTTTCTGAAGTAGCGCAGTTTGCTGCTCTGAAAATGAATATGGCTGCGCGCTGTGACCTGATCGCTGCTCGCTCCGCCGTGGTGGGTAATCATAATCGTGCCCAGGTACATCACCCGCCATCCGGCCTGCTTCGCGCGATAGCACCAGTCCAGCTCTTCCGAGTACATGACGAAGCCAGGGTCAAGGCCGCCGATCTGTTCAACCACCTCGCGCCGGGCCATCAGCGCTGAACCCTGCACCCAATCGACCTCGCCGATAGTATCGTCGGCCACGTCGCGCGCATAAAAATGATCCAGCAGGGCGCGCGGCGCACACCCCTGAAACCAGGTGCTTTCAAAAAACGCCAGCCTCACAGTCGGGAAGCGCCGCCGCGTCGATTGATGTGTGCCATCGCTGTTGAGCGTGTGCGGGCCGACGATGCCGACTTCCGGATGCGCGTCCAGATAGGCGACCATTTGCGCCAGCGCGTCGGCGTGAATCTCCGTGTCGGGGTTCAACATCAGCAGATGCCGGCCACCAGCGATCTCAAAACCGATGTTGTTGCCGCGCGTAAAGCCGATATTCTCGTCGGCGGCGAACAGCCGCACCTCTGGAAACCGGCTTCGGATCATGTCCACCGAGCCATCCGCGCTGGCTGAGTCGATCACAATCACTTCGGCGCGCAGAGCTGGCGCTTCGCTGAGGCTGCGTTCGATGCTGCGCAGGCACGCTTCCAGCAGAGCGCGCACATTCCAGTTAACGATGATGATCGATAAGTCCAGCGGCGTTGATTGGCTCACGGGCGCTCCGTGCTGCGATTGAGTAACGGCGGCACATCGCGCACATTTTACCAACACTTTACGATTTCCCGGAAGATTAAACACACATCGATTACGTTTGTGCGCGATGATCAATTGGCGTTAACCAGGAATACGGAGCAGTGCAATGAACGTGAAAAAGCTGGGAGTGATCGTTGTGACGGTGGCGCTGATGGCAATCTTTGCTGCTGCTGCCAGCGCGCAGGAAGCCCCAGGTGAACCGGGGCAGGGTCGTCGTGGTCGCGGCGGGGACTTTATCCAGGAGTTGATCGGCATTATCACCGAGGCAACCGGCCTGACAGCGGAGGAAATCCGCGCGCAGGTGGCCGAGGGCGCGACCCTGGCCGATGTGATCGAGGCTAACGGTGGCAGCGTCGAGGCTGTGGTCGATCAGGCCCTCACCTCCGCCAGCGAACGGCTTGACGCGGCGGTGGATGAGGGAACGATCACCGAGGAGCAGGCTGCGGAACGGCTGGCCGGACTCGAAGAACGGCTGACGGCGGTTCTGAATGGCGAGTGGGACGACCGTGAGCGGGGCGGCCCTGGGCGTCCGGGTCGCGGTCCGCGTGGCCGTGGCGGTGAACGCGGTTTCGGCCTGATCGAAGCCGTGGCGGACGCGACCGGTCTGGAGCGCGAGGCGATCCGCGAGTCGCTGCTGGCCGGGTCAACCCTGGCGGGCATCCTGACCGAAAATGGCGTCGATGTCGATACCTTTATCGAGGCGCGGCTGGCGGACATCGAGGCGCGGCTGGATCAGGCGGTAGAAGCTGGGCGGCTGACTGAAGAACAGGCCGCCGAACGTCTCGCGCAGGCCAGCGAGCGCCTCACTGATATGCTCAATCGCTCGATTGAGGCTGAGGCGACCGAAACCGGCGCATAACCTGAGCATTAAGCCCCTTATCACGCAGCAGCGCCTGATCCTTCGGGCGCTGTTAGCGTTCCGGCAGTTGAAATAACCGGTTTGCGTTTTCGGTCGTGATGCGACCCATCGCTTCTTCCGTGATCTGTTTCAGCCCTGCCAGCCGCCTGACGATCAGCGGGATGTAGGCCGGTTCGTTGCGATCGCCGCGATGAGGGACGGGAGTCAGAAAGGGGCCGTCCGTTTCCACCAGCAGCCGATCCAGCGGGGTATCCGCCGCCACCCGCCGCAGCTCATCCGCATTCTTGTAGGTGATTGGCCCGGTAAAACCCAGGTAAAAGCCAGCCGCCAGCGCCCGCTGTGCAATCGGGCCCGGCGCGGAAAATGAATGCAGCACCCCAGGCCGATCCCGGATCGCTTCAGGCAGCGCCGCCGCCCAGTTTTCGAGAATCGCCATCACATCATCGCTGGCCTCCCGATTGTGGATGATCACCGGCAGGCCCAGGCGCGCCGCCAGGTCTAACTGAGCCTCAAAGGCCCGGCGCTGCGCGTCTTTAGGGCTTTTGTCCCAGTAATAATCCAGCCCAATCTCGCCGATCGCCACCACGCCCTGGGATACCGCCAGCGTCTCGATCTGCCGGAGGATCTCGGCGTCGAAATCTGCTGTGCTGTTGGGATGCACACCGACCGCCGCGAAAATCCCTTCAAACTGACCTGCGAGCGTGATCCCGGCCTGAGACGACTGCACATCGATCCCTGGATTGATGATCCGCGTGACCCCCGCATCTGCCGCCCGTGCGATCACTTCACCCCGATCGTCGTCGTAGGCGTTGAAGTTCAGATGACAGTGTGTGTCGATCATCGATCACAGACCGTGTTCGGCTTTAAGCAGTTGCAGATCGGCTTCCACCATCATCTGGATCAACTGGTCAAAACCGACGGCGGGTTCCCATTGCAGGCGCGACATCGCCTTGCGCGGATCGCCCACCAGCAGGTCGACTTCTGCCGGTCGCATGAATTGTTCGTCCTGGGCGGTGTACTGCTGCCAGTTGAGATCAACCGTCTCGAACGCGACTTCCAGCAGCCGCCTGACGGAATGGGTGACGCCGGTGGCGACGACGTAATCGTCCGGCTCCTCCTGCTGAAGCATCAGCCACATGGCGTGAACGTAATCGCCAGCGAAACCCCAATCGCGCTGCGCGTCCAGGTTGCCGATCCGCAGTTCATTCGCCAGGCCCAGTCTGATCCGGGCTGCGTTGTAAGTCACCTTGCGCGTTACGAATTCCAGGCCGCGCCGGGGACTTTCATGGTTAAACAGGATTCCGCTGCTGGCGTGCAGGCCATAGCTTTCCCGGTAATTGACCGTGATCCAGTGGCCGTAGACTTTGGCGACCCCATAAGGGCTGCGGGGATAAAACGGGGTGAGTTCAGTCTGGGGCACTTCCCGCACCTTGCCGAACATCTCGCTGCTGGAGGCCTGATAGAAGCGAATCTTGGGGTTGACCATCAGGATCGCGTCCAGCAGGCGGGTGACGCCCAGTGCGGTGACATCGCCGGTGAACACCGGTTGATTCCACGAGGTCTGCACGAAGCTCTGTGCGGCCAGGTTATAGATTTCGTCCGGCGCGATGCTGCTGATGGCGCGCATCAGGCTGGTCTGATCGCTCATATCACCCGGAACCAGCGTGATGCGATCCTGAATATGCTGAAGTCGTTCATAGCGCACGGTGCTGGTTCGCCGCACCAGGCCATAGACTTCGTAACCTTTTTCCAGCAGCAGTTCTGCCAGATACGAGCCGTCCTGCCCGGTGATCCCTGTAATGAGCGCTTTTTTAGTCATCGTTATCCTCGCTGGGTGCGCTTTACGCGCTGGCGGCAGTCCTCAAGCAGGTCGGCCACCATCTGGTCAAATGAAATCGCTGGAGTCCATCCGGTTGTCTCTCGCAGCCGGGTTGAGTCGCCTTGCAACACTGGAATGCCGCGCACGCGCAGCCGTTCCGGATCGACCATGACCTCGATCGGCTGGTCGGTGTGCGCCAGCAGCGCGTCGAGCAGCGCGCGGATGCTGTAGGTGTGCCCGGAAGCGATGTTATACGCCGCGCCAGGCATCCCGCGTTCCACGATCAGGTGATAGGCTCGGACTACATCGCGCACATCGGTGAAATCGCGCTGCGCAGACAGATCGCCGACCCGGATCACCGGTTCCTGCAAGCCCGCCTCGATGCGCGCGATCTGCATCGCAAAAGCCGGGGCGACATAGCCTTCTGCCTGTCCGGGGCCGAAGTGATTGAACGCTCGCGCGCGCAGTATCGGCATTCTGTAGCCAAGATAAAATTGCAGCCCCAGCATGTCCTGGGCGATCTTGCTGACGCTGTAGGGGCTGGTCGGGCGGAAGGGCGCATCCTCGCGGATCGGCATCTCATCCGGTTGGGCCGGGCCATAAATTTCCGCCGAACTGACGATCAGCACGCGGGGTTGCAGGCTGCGCACGCGGCACGCTTCTAACAGATTGAACTGCGCGCGAAGGTTATTTTCCAGCGTGTCCCACGGCGACTTGAACGACTGCGCCACATTGGCCTGCGCGGCCAGGTGATAGATGCGATCCGGCTGAAGCTGCTCAATCAGCGACTCCACAGCCGCTTCTTCACGCAGATCGAGCGTGTGGTAAGTCACGCCTTCGAGCGCATCGGTGGGCGCGCCGCTCAACACCGTGCCGTGCAGCGCTGCCTGTGGTTGTGCCTGCGCCAGGTAACGACTCAGATGCCGCCCGGCGAACCCCCCTGCGCCGGTGATCAATATGCGCAACTGTGACATGCGCAGGTTCACCCTTCCCTGTGCTGCGGAAACGCGCAAGGGCGCGATTATAGGGGCAGGGCGGCGGGTTTGCCAGCGCCAGCCATCAGCCGCCGCTTGAGACTGGCGGATACAGCACGATGATGGTGCGGACGTTCAGACTGCTGGCTTCCTGATACACAATGACATCGTAAATCAAATCTGGCCCCGCCTCGATCCCGGCCACGGCTGCCGCAACCGTCCCTTCACGCGGATCAAAGATAAACAGGTCGAGCGTGCCTTCTTGCAGCAGGTTAAATACGGAAGCCTCTCCCGCCGAAATGGTGCCCGTGATGGCGCGCGCGCTGCCCGGTACCGTAAAACGTACCAGCTCACCGCTCAGATCATCAACTTCTGGCAGCGGCAGCACCCCGCCCCCGGTGATGCTGGCGGCCAGCCCGAACACGATCTCGTTGTATGGGCTAAGGTTGACCAGCCGCGCATAGGACATCCCGGCCTCAACAAAACCCGGCTGATCCTCGATCACCTGGAGCGCAATGTTGGATGCTTCGTACCCGTAAATATACACGCTGTAGTTCACTTCGGGCAGCAGCTCGATTGTCGTGGAGACGAGCACCGTGTCCGTTTCTGAATTCTGCACGGTGAAGTTGCGTACTCCAGTCGGCACGTCGGCGGGGTCGATCGCGCTGCGCGGCGCGATGTCTGCCTGGAAGAGGGTATTATCGATCAGCACATCAATACGGCGGTCGAGATCGATGGCGTTCACGAGACGCACACGGGCATTCACAGTCGGTGTTGCGGTGAGTTCTAGGCCAGTGCTGGACGTGACCAGGCTCTCGTCAACGCCCACATTGTCGCTGAAGATCACCGGCGGATGTTCGGTGACACCCTGCGCTGGCAGCGCGTAGATATAGCTCTGCCCGGCTTGCAATACCAGTTCTTCCGCGCCTTCCAGCCGTTCGCCTTCCCCGCTCAGCGTGATCTCCGTCCAGTAGATGCTCTGCACTTCGGCGTTGAGCAGCACCGGCGCGCTGAAATCGCCATAACCCAGCGCGCGGATTTCGTCCAACTCACCGCCGGAAAGACTGATCCGCGCCGACGGCAGATCAGGACGCGCATTCAGAAATGCGAACCGCACCTGACCAGGCGGAACCGGGCCGGTATATTCCTCAAATGCGATCAGCCGTAAATTATCCGGCGTGCCCATCAGCGCCAGCGCCAGCGGCCCTGGGGCAGTGAGCGCGATCTGAGTGGCAAGCAGCGGTTGGCTCGCGCTTCGATCCGCGCCTGCCGGATAAAGCTGGATCAGCGCGGGCCTCGCCCCGGTGGTCTGGCGCGGGCTGGCATTGGGAAAGGCGATGTTGGTCGCCGTCGGCTGACCATCCACAATCAGATCGACCGGCGGGAGATCAGGCGCGATGTGCAGCAGGCGCACTTCTACCCGGCCGGGAACGTCATTTTCCAGCACGATCACGGTGGCGCTGTCTGGAGCGGTGGCGTTCCCTGCCAGGAAGACGGCGTAACTGGTCTGCCCCTCAAGCGTGAGCGGATAATCGAACGGCGCTGCGTCGCCTTCCGCCAGTTCCAGGCTTATTTGCCCTGGCGTGAGGGTTGCGGGTGATGACTGTGTGCCATAACCGGTCGCGGCGATGATCTCCTGCCCATCCACCAGCGCACGCAGACCGCCGCTGCCTGTCAGCGCATTGATCAGCGCGACCTGGCTCTCGTCGGCGTTTAATGGGTTAAGGTTCGCTTCCAGCAGGCTCAGTTCAGGGGCTTCCGGCGTGCCCATCAGCGTGACGTAATAAGTGCGCCCGCCTTCAAATGATACCGGCTGAGCCAGCAGCGGTTGATCACCATCACCGGTGAAGGGTTCAACCCGCACTGCGTAACTTCCCGCGACGATGCCGGTCGGCGGTGTAGCTGTCCCCGGTTCGAGGTTGCTGGCGAAGGTCAGCGCTTCGATAAAGATCGAAACGGACGGTATGCCTGGCGCGGCGTGGATCATGCGCAGATAGACCTGCTGCGTCGGGTCGCTGGCCGATGTCTCGACGCGAACCCGGCCGGCGGTCGCGGTTGGCTGGGCTTCCACCAGGGTTGTGGCTTCCGGCGTGGCGATGACCGCCGGCGTTTCTGTAGGCGCTTCTCCCCCGCCGCCACCTGAACAGCCGGTGATCGCCAGGAGTGCAGCGAACATCAGCCCGATCAGCATTATGCGTGGCATGGCCGTACATCCTTCACTTCAGGTTCCGCGCGGAAAGCGCACCGTAATCAGCGCGATCATAACATAAAGTCCCATGTCGATAACCGGCACGGGACTGATGGACTAGCAGCGTGGGTAAAGCAAATCGCGGCGGCGATCAACCTGCGCTGGACGGGGTAGCCGTCGTCTCAGCCTCGACTTCGCCTTGCGCCAGCGGAATATCTTCCACGTCCGCTGCCGCGCCGTTGAAAGTCACGATCACGAACGCCGCAGCGACCCAGCCGGCCTGATCCTCGAAGCGGGTCAGCAACCAGAGACCATCGCCGGTGCGCGCTTCGATCACCAGTTGAATCCCGGTCGGGATGCGCGCCAGCACCTCACCCTGATCGCTGGGTGTGCGGCGCAGGTTGAGATTGGCAGCATCGTCCACATTCACTTCGGCCACGAACACATCGACCAGCGGATCGCGCGTCGGGGCCGGAAGCGCCGCCGTCCCTGTGCCGATCTCGCCGCGATCGTCCGTCTCGCTGGCGGTCGTCAGCAGGCCGCGCACGTCCAGTTCATCGAGTGTGATCGGGTCATCATTGAACTGAACCTCCACAAAACGGATGCTTACCCAGCCCGTGACCGATCCGCCGTCAGACGGCACATAACGCACGAAAAGCCATTCGCCAGACTCGCCGATGCCGAGGAATTCTGTCACCGTGCCGTTAGGGATGCGCGCCAGCACTTCGCCATCCGTCTGCGGTGTGCGACGGATGTTCAGGTTCACGCCCGACTCCAGACCCGTGACCACCACCGTCACCCGATCTTCTGGCACGGGCGGCGGGGTCACCGCCGTATCAACCGCCTCGCCCGCCTGATTTCCGGGCACAGCAGGCAGATCGCGCAGCGGCAGACGATTGCCTTCCGCGTCGCGCACATCCACATACAGCGCGTTCACCCAGGCGATGATCGCACCGCCATCCGGCGTGGCAAAAGTGACGTTCAGCCACGTTGTCTCCGGCAGCAGGTCTTCATCTTCGCCCAGCAGGGTGACGGGATCGACAAAGGCTTCTTCAGTCGAATCCGGCTCTGGCGTGATCTCAAAGCCTTCCAGATCAACCGGCGCGCCTTCACGACCGTTTACGGTCAGGATCGTGCCAGAAGGAGCGAGACCCAAAGAAAGGGCTTCCGAACTGGGGAACTGGCGAAGCTGCAAGTTGACACCCGGATCAAGCACGATGCGCGCGGTGGGCAGGGGTTCTGGCGTCACCACGACAGGTGTCGGCGTGGGTGCGACAGTCTGGGTCGGCGCTGCCGTGGCCGGGGCAGGGGTGGTCGCTTCTGCCGTAGCCTGAATAGCTGTCGCCTGAGCGGCTTCAACAGCCTGCGTTACTTCCGGCAGGGCCAGGCTGACGGTCGCTTCGGCTGCGGCTTCGGTCACTTCGACAACCTGCGCCACTGCGATCGGCACGTTTTCCGCGCCCGGCGCGCTGCCGATCCCCTGCGCCAGGGAAGTTGGCGCGAAAGTCAGCACTGGGGGGGAGAAGGTCGTCGCGTTGAACACGATCCCGTTATAGTACACACCGCCGTAAAATTTCTGCGCGGGTAGATCAAATTCGGCGGTCTCGCCATCGAGCGTAATGCTGAAGGTGACGGCCTGCGTGCTGGGATCGACGCTGACCGCATCGCTGATCTCGCCGAATGCGAGGTCTTCGGCCAGGGTTGTGCCATCGGCCAGCGTCACCGTGACCGACGACTCGCCGGGGATTGTGTTGATCAGGCTGATCAGCGCCGCGTCCGGGCTGATCCCGGCGATGTCATCCACAAACGGCGCGACCTGCACCTCTTCTGGTGTGCCAATGGCGGCGATGGTCGCGGCTGTGCCCGCTTCGACGATCAGTTCCGCCTCCGCCAGCACTGTGGTCGTGCCCGCCGCGCGAATCTCCGCCGGGTACGTGCCCGCCGGGAGCGCCACATGTTCAGTGGATTGTCCGAAGCTCAGATCGGGCGCGATCAACGTGTCTTCGACCGCAACGTCCACCGCGTCCGCGCCGGCGACTGCATGGGTCAGGCGGACAAATCCACTCTCCTCAGCGGACGGCAGCACGGGCGCGGTCAGCAGCAGCATCTCTGGCAGCGCCGATGTGCCATAGACCACCAGCATTTGGCTCGTGCCGCTGACGAAGCTGAACGGCGTGTCATCGATCAGCGGCGAATCGGGCGATCCGCCTGCCGGCGTAATGGAGAGCGTGTAGCCGCCGACCGTCACCAGGCCAGGGCCGAACATCTGATCGAAGGCCACGCCTGAGACGAGTGCATTCTCCAGTTGATCGGAATAGACATCGATCCCGCCGCTGTCACGGATCACATTGACGATGGACAGGCGCGACTCGCCCAGGGCGACCGGGGTCAGAACATCCTGAAAGCTGTTGAATTGCAGCGGGTCGAGGCTGGAGGCGATCAGCGTTTGGGGAACGCCGTCCGCGACAATGATCGTCTGCGACCACAATTCAGTCGTCAACCCCTGCGGCCGCACCGTCAGTTGGTGTTCACCCGCAGGAGCCTGAATGTATCCGGTCGACTCGCCGTAATCCAGCCCGGTGGCGGTGAGCTGGTCGTTGACGTAGACATCCACGGCTGCAACACCGGGAATTGCCTGCACAAAGCGCAGATAACCCGTGCCCGTTTCCTGCGCGGCAGCCCCGCTGATCACGATTGCGGCCAGCACGACCAGCAGCGCGGCAGCCAGCCACAGCTTCCGATTCAGTTTCCGCATGGTTCCCTCCTCATGCTTGTGTTCTGCGGGTCAGCGCCACTAATGGCAGCGCCTGACCTCATGTGCCCTCTTCCCACTGGTTGAGGTAATGTTCCTGTTCCGGCGTCAGCTTATCAATCGCCACGCCCATTGCTTCCAACTTCAGGCGCGCGATTTCGCGGTCAATATCCTGAGGGATGGTGTAGACGTTAGGAGTCAGACTCGCCGCGTTGCGGATCATATATTCCGCCCCCAGTGCCTGATTGGCGAAACTCATATCCATCACGCTGGCGGGATGCCCTTCGGCGGCGGCCAGGTTGATCAGGCGGCCTTCGCCCAGCACATAGATCGCCTTGCCGCCGTTGACCACATACTCTTCCACGAAGGGGCGCACCAGACGCGGTTCTTCCTTCGTCATCTCGCTCAGGCCGTTGAGGTTGATCTCGACGTTGAAGTGACCTGAATTGCACACGATCGCGCCATGCTTCATCGCTGCAAAGTGCGGCACGTCGATCACATTGATGTCGCCCGTGGCGGTGATGAAAATATCGCCAATCGGAGCCGCTTCAAGCATCGGCATCACCCGGAAACCGTCCATGACCGCCTCCAGCGCGCGCAGCGGATCGATCTCGGTCACAATGACGTTGGCGCCCATCCCCCGCGCACGGCTGGCAATCCCCCGGCTGCACCACCCGTATCCGGCTACCACAACAGTGCGGCCCGCCAGCAGAATGTTAGTGGCGCGCACGATGCCATCGATCGTACTCTGGCCCGTTCCATAGCGGTTGTCGAACAGGTGTTTGGTGTCGCTGTCGTTGATGGCGATCACGGGGAAGGCCAGCTGACCCTCCCTCGCCATCGCGCGCAGACGGATCACGCCGGTGGTGGTCTCTTCCGTGCCGCCCACCACATCATCGATCAGTTCGCGCCGTGTCTTGTGGATGGTGCTGACCAGATCAGCGCCGTCGTCCATCGTGATCTGCGGGCGCAGATCGAGCGCGGCCTTGATATGGTCGTAATACGTGGGATTGTCCTCGCCCTTGATGGCGTAAACCGGAATCTCGTCATGCGCCACCAGCGACGCCGCGACATCATCCTGCGTCGAAAGCGGGTTAGACGCGCACAGCACCACCTCTGCGCCGCCGGCTTGCAGGGTGCGCATCAGATTGGCCGTCTCGGTGGTAACGTGCAGGCAGGCCGCGATCCGCATTCCCTTCAGCGGCTGCTCGCGCTCAAAACGTTCGCGGATGGCGCGCAGCACGGGCATTTCCTGCTCCGCCCAGTTGATGCGATAGCGTCCGCCGGTAGCCAGGCTCAGGTCTTTAACATCATGTTCAACGGTCATGAGAACTCCAGATTAAGCAGCTAAATCGCACTCACAAAGTGACCCGGAGGCAGCCCCAGGTCGGTGATTTTCATGGCGTTCGGTCGCGTGCGGACACGGCAACGCAGCAGCAGATTAGAACCTCGCGGCGTAATCGCGCGCATTTTAGCATACCAGCAATAGGCTGTCGCCAGTATTTTCACTGCGTCAGGCAATCGTCGTTTGATCGGCGGGAATCACGCCTGCGATGCGGTATGCAACAGTTGATCAAGCAGCCCCTCATCGTCGAACTCTGTGCGGAAGCGTTCGACAAAATCCGGCAGGGTAAAATGATGGTTCTGCGTGCCGACCTGTTCCAGCACATACGTCGCACATAACGCGCCCACCAGCCCGCAAAGTCGCAGCGGCCACCCCGCGATCAGCCCTCGGATCAAGCCAGCGCGATACGCATCGCCGACTCCGGTCGGGTCTTTGATCTTCACTTCCGGGAAAGTGGGGACTTGTAGCAGGTCGCCGTCACAGTAAATGTGAGAGCCGCGCTTGCCCTGTGTGATCACCAGATAGGTAAACTGATGCTGGAGCTTTTCCAGGGTCTGGCCGGTCTTGCGCGCGATGATCTCCGCCTCATAAGCGTTGACGATCATCGCATACGCGCCTTCCATCTGTTCGCGCAGTTCGCGGCCGTCGAGTCGCGGGACCTGCTGGCTGGGATCGTAAATAAAGCGAATACCACGGTCGCGGCATTCCTGCGTAAGCTGCGCCATCGCGTTCGGGGCGCTGGGCGAGATCAGCACCAGATCGGGCTTGAAGGTGAAGGCTTCTGACAGCCTGTAACCGTCGGAGTAGGCCATCGCTCCCGCATAAAATGTGGCGATCTGGTTGTTATCATGATCGGTGGTGGCGAAAAATGAGGCGGTAAACACATCGTCATGCCTGCGCACCGCGCTGACATCGACCCCGGCGCGGTGCAGCCACTGGCCGTAATCGCCAAAATCGCGCCCGACGGTGCCCATCAGCCGGGGTCGCAGACCGAGCAGCGCCATCGTGTAGCTGATATTTGCGCCCACGCCGCCCCAGTGTTTGGTCATCTCATCGACCAGAAAGCTGAGGCTGATCTGGTGCAGGTCTTTTTCCAGAAAATACTCGGTAAAATGTCCGGGAAAACGCATCAAGTAATCGTATGCGATCGAGCCAGTGATCACGATCTCCATAAAATGTCCTGTTCGTCAATTGCCGCTGTTTCGGCTATAGTCTGAATCGGGCGAAATGCAGCGCGGTAGTATACAAAAACATGCTCTATCATTGTAGGATAAATCTGGTGCGCGCGAGGAAAAAGCCTTTATGACCCTGTTCGATGGCCGCCGGTTGACCCAGGCTGCAATAGGCCTCGACATCGAAGGTCTGCGGCGCGGCCTCTACAGCGATAAATACTTTGAAAATATCGCCACGGTGCTTGACAGCCTGAAGCGCGAAGGCTACCGCTACAGCGGCCATTCTGCCAGAGAGACAGCAATCGATCTGCGCGGGGCGGGTGTTGGCGATCTGGAGGTCGAGGCGCAGATTTTTAATCGTCGCGCGCCTTCTGCGCTGGTGGCCGGGGTTGACCCGGCGCTGGCGATGATCCGTTACGCGGCTGGCGCATATGCTGGCGATCAGTTTGTCGAGGCGTGGCGCGATCTGGAGGTGGTGGCGCTGGAGGATGGCGATTTCACCGAATACGGCGGCGATCCGGCCCAGGTGCAGACCGTGATCGAGGTGCGCGGGCGTTACCGTGACTTTACACTGCTGGAGACACCGATCCTCGGCGTGCTGACGCGGGCCAGCCGCATCGCTACCAACGTCTATCATGTGCTTCAGGCCGCCAATGGCAAACCGGTGCTGTTTTTCCCTGCCCGTTTCGATCTGCCGCAGGTGCAGTCCCTGGATGGGTATGCCTACTGGCTGGCCGTTCAGCGCTACAATCACGACAGCGGACATCAGCTTCGCGCCGCAGTCAGTACCGATGCGCAGGCGGCCTGGTGGGGCGGTCGCGGCGGGGGGACGGTTCCGCACGCGCTGATCGCCTGCTTTTTTGCCGATACGGCCGAGGCGATGCTGGCCTTCGCGCGCCATGTGCCGGTCGAAGTGCCGCGTATTGTGCTGGCGGACTTCAACAACGATGTGATACGCGATCTGCTGGCGACCCTTGATGCCTACTGGCCGTATTACCTGGCCGCGCTGCAATCGGGTGATGAAACCGAACAACAGCGCTGGCGGCTCAACGGCGTCCGGCTGGATACGAGCGCCAACATGCTCGACCTCTCGCTGACCGATGCCGCCGATCGCGGGGTCAGCCCGGCGTTGGTACGAACGGTGCGCGCCGCGCTCGATCGTGCCTGGGAGCGTTGGGATGTGCCGTCTGCATGGCAGGACGCGGCTCGCGCCTACAGCCAGCAGGTGCAGATCGTGGTGTCCGGCGGCTTTAACCGCGAACGGATCGAACAGTTTGAACGCGACGGTGTGCCGGTCGATGTGTACGGTGTTGGCTCGACTTTTTTGATCAATGACCGCGCCACCAGCACCGACTTTACCATGGACATCGTGCGCGTGAAGATCGATGGGCGGTGGATCGACATGGCGAAGGTGGGCCGCCAGCCCGGCGATCATCCCCGCCTGCGCCCGGTGGATCTCAGTGTGTTGTGAGGATGACCTGTGGACGAAAACGACGATAAGCCGTTGCAGCCAAATTGGCAGGAGCCGAACTGGCTCCATCAGCTTCAGCAACTTCGCGCCGATGCAGATAAAGGCCGCGAACCCCAGCTTGTGCCCGGACGCATGGGGTCGCGTCTGTTCTCGATAGGCGCGCTGCTGGAGCGCATTGTCAATGCTTTCATCGCCGAACACGCCTTTGACTCGCCCGTGATCCGCGAGGCCACTACCGAAGGCAAGCGGCTGGCGCTGATCCTGGCGACGGCGGATTATGTGCTGGCGACCGAATCAGTCGTGATCTCGCCAGAAGAAAAAGCCGATCTGATCCGGCGCGCCTACGCGGAATTGTTCACCTATGGCCCACTCGATCCGCTGTTCGCCGACCCGCGCGTGACGACCATCCTGCTGGAAGGTGCGGATAAGGCTTCGGTGCGTTACGAACATGGCGATCTGGCCGCGCTTGGCCCGATCTTCGAGGACGAGAAGCATCTGCGCGGGGTGGTGCGCCGGCTGCTGCTCGACGCCGGGACGGATCTCTACGAGCATTTCCCCATCATGGAAGTCGGCGCGCAGGTCGCGGGTCGCCGCATCTGCGTCAATCTGGCCGCGCCGCCGGTCACGTTCCACCTTAACGTCGATATTCGCGTGCATCCCGCCCAGCCGCCCACACTGGCACAGATGGTCAGCGCAGGGATGATGCCGCCCGCTGCCGCCGAACTGCTCACAGCGATCGCGCGATCGCCGCACGGCGTGGTGGTGGTGGGTGACACAGAGTCCGGCAAGACGATGCTGCTCGGCGCGCTGGCGAGCCTGGCGCAGGCAGTGGAGCCGCTTATCGCGGTTGAGCGCGCCGGGGAAATGCTGCTGCCGCCCGACACGCGACGCTTCACCACCCAGTGGCCGTTTGACGATCAGCCCGGCGTGACCTTTGGCGAGCAACTGGCGGCGGCTCTGCAACAATCGCCGGGATGCATCGTGCTGGATGAAGTGCGCGCAGATGAACCGCACTTTATCACGCCGCTGCTGGCTGCGAATCCAGCCCCGCGCCTGATGTGGGCCTTTCGCGGCTCGGCGGATAGCAAACGACTGATCGCCGCACTGGGGATGCTGGCCCGTCGCGCTGATCCGCTGCACGGCGAAGACCTGGTGCGAGCGCTCTACGATCGTCTGCCGTTTGTCGTCACCGTCCGCCGCAGCCAGGGGAAATTATCCGTTCGCGGCATTGCAGAATGGCAGCCTGGGGGTGATGGAACCTATGTTGATCTGGTCGAACTGATGACGATGGGCTGGGAAGGGGTCGAACTGACCGGCAAACGCCCGCTGCACGCGCTCGATCTGCCGGAGTCGTTCTGGTCACGCGAGTAGATCGACCGCCTCACCCGGATCAGAAAGGGGACACACGGGTTGTGGCCCCTTCCAACGAGAAAGTCATTGTCCGGTCAGGTTGGCGACTTCGACCACGCTTCGCAGCACTTCAAACGGGACCTGACCGCTGGCGTAGCTGTTGTTGATCAACTGCGGCGACGAGTTGCCATAACGGACGCGGATGCCCGGCGTCCCGGTCACACCGACCGAGTTAGCGAGGTTGGAGTCGTAGCTGACCTGCTGCGTCACTTCATTTTCGGCGCTGCATTCGAGCAGATCGGTGTAGTTCAGGTCCAGCCGCTGCGCCAGTTCACGCCCGATCTCACCGTCCCCGATCGAGTTGTTGGACGCGATGTCGAACATTTCTTCGTGTACCGGCCAGAAGCCGCCTTCGTGCTGCTGGGCGGCACACAACGCGATCTGCGCGGCGAACGGCGAATACTGGCTGGCCTGCGAAGGCAGGAAGCGATACTCAAATCGCGCCTGGCCGGTGACGACATATTCTTCAATAAAGCGGTTGACCGTAGGCTTGTAATCCTGGCATACCGGGCAGAAAAAATCGGCAAACTCAACGATCGTCACCGGTGCATCCGGGTTGCCCAGCACGTAGCCGCCATCTTCCGTGAGTGTTTGCGGAATCCCGGCGAATTCGACATTGCTGCGGGTGGAGCCACCACGACTTGTGATCAGGATCACGGCGGCGACAGCGACGACGGCCAGCGCAGCGATCGCTGCAAGATACGTCAATTGCTGCTGCTGCTGGGGGCGAGGTCTGGCTTGGGTGGTCATAGGGGTTACGTTTCTCCAAAATCCGATAGACTGTGATCCATAAATCTAACGCAGCCGGTGTGGATTCTCAATTCGCATTTTGTCCGGCTTTGTCACGCTTTTGTGAAGAGGTCAGGAAAGGAATCATCCACGGAACGCGCCGCTGATAGGCCCGATAGTCATCACCAAACGCGCCGATCAACCGCCGTTCTTCGTACCACGATCCGATCACAAAGTAGAGCGTCGCCCCCACGCAAAAACCAAGATACGTATCGGTCATGGTCGTCACCGGCCAGATCGTCAGCAGGCTGAACAGATAAAGGGGATGCCGCACGATGGCGAACAGGCCGCTGGTCTGGAGCGGCTCCGGGGGCAGGGGCAGCGGCGCGCCTGACAGATAGGCGGTGAGCTGCGCCGTCCCCAGAAAGCGGCCCAGGTCAATTTGCAGCAGTGAGATCACCAGCCCGACGAGGCCGATCCCCTGGAGGATCATCAACGGCAGCTCCCAGCGCAGGTCGAACCGCCACACCTGCCGCGTCTCCGCAAACACGATCAGCAGCGCGATCGGGATCAGCGTGATCACGGTCACGCCGTTGTAAACGATACGGTACAATCCATGAAAAGCGCGCTCACCCAAGCGCCGCTGAAAGGCCGTTTTGATCGCCCGACCTGCAAAAATGCTGTGGATCAAACCAAAGATGAGCATGGCGATCAATACGGCAATCATGGCGGAGACTCCACAGGCACAACAAGGATCACATGATGCGAGCCATTGATATTATTGCCAGGAAGCGCGATGGGCAAGCCCTCTCTGCCGACGAAATCAGCGGATTTATTCAGGGATTTACGCGCGGCGAAATCCCGGATTATCAGGCGGCGGCCTGGCTGATGGCGGTTTGCATCCGGGGGATGGATGCCGAAGAGACCACGGCGCTGACGCTGGCGATGGTCGCCAGCGGCGATCAGTTGGATTACAGCGGACTCATTGAGTACGCGGTCGATAAACACTCCTCCGGCGGGGTAGGCGATAAGACCTCGCTGGTCGTCCTGCCGCTGGTGGCCTCATGCGGCGTTCCGGTCGCCAAGATGAGCGGGCGCGGCCTGGGCTATTCCGGCGGCACGCTCGATAAGCTGGAGTCGATCCCCGGTTTCAACGTCAACCTGACCGAAGATCAGTTTCGCCAGCAGGTGCGCGCGATTGGGCTTGTCCTCGGCGGGCAGACCCATCAATTAGCCCCGGCGGATGGCAAGCTCTACGCCCTGCGCGATGTAACCGCCGCTGTGCCAAGCATCCCCTTGATCGCCAGCAGCATCATGAGCAAGAAGATCGCTGCCGGCGCGAATGGCATCGTGCTGGATGTGAAGGTCGGCGATGGCGCATTCATGAAAGAATTAGGCGATGCGCGTCTGCTGGCTGATCTCATGGTGCAGATCGGTCAGCGGGCGGGGCGCGATGTGGTCGCTTTAATCTCCGATATGAACCAGCCGCTCGGCAGCGCAGTCGGTCATGCGCTGGAAGTCGCGGAAGCGATCGATACCCTGCGCGGCGGCGGCCCGGCGGATTTTGCCGAACACTGCCTGACTGTGGCGGGTTATATGCTGGAACTGGCCGGTCGTGGATCGCGCTGGGCGACGACTGAAGAAACGCGCGCGCTGCTCCACGCACAGATCGCCAGCGGCGCGGCCTTTGACCGGTTTCGTCAGATGGTCGAGGCGCAGGGTGGCGATCCGCGCGTAATCGACGATCTCTCACGGCTGCCGCAAGCCGCGCTGGTCGAGCCGCTGACCGCCGATCAAAGTGGATACGTGGCACGAGTCGCGGCGGAAACCGTGGCGCGCGCCGCCTTTGATTTGGGCGCAGGCCGAGAGAAGAAGGGCGATCTGATCGCGTTTGAGGTCGGCATCAGGGTTGAGGTCAATGTGGGCGACCAGGTGCGGGCTGGCGATCGACTGGCGACGCTGCACGCCAGCGATCCCACCCGGCTGGAAAGCGCCCGCGCCCTGCTCAGCAGCGCCTTCGAGATCGCGCCTTCACATGTCGAGCCGCTGCCGCTGTTTTACGACGTTATTCGCTCATCTCCGCCGGGATAAGCGCGCCGTCTTCCGCGAACTGATAGCGATAGATCGGCGCATCAACGCGAAAACCGTTTGCAAAGTCGCCGGAGGTCTGCAACTGGCGCAGCAGGTCGGCGCGTGATGGGTCTTGATCGTGCCGGGCCAGGTTCCCCAGCACATAGCGAAATGCATCTGCGCTCAGGGCCGCGATCAGGTTCGGCTCCGGCGCGAAAGGGTCTGAGGCACGGTAACGTTCCGTGTAAGCGACTTCAGGCAGTTGGGCGCTGCTCAACAGGGTGGCCTGCTCAATACCGGGGATGATCTGCCGCGCGGCCTCCAGCGCCAGGATGTCCCCCCCGGTCAATGCAGACGGCGCATCGATCGCCGTGATCTCAGCGCGTGGATCAAGGGTGTAACCGTCGCTCTGGGCCGCGTTTGCCAGCACGAAGACCGAATCGGGCGGGGTCGTGATCCCCCAATGTCCGGCCGCGATGACCGGCAGATTGGCGAACGCCTCCAGCACAGCGCGATCTGTGGCGGCGTAACCCAGCACAACGACAGCGACAACGGACGGATCCCGCGCGAAGGCCGCTGCTCGCTGAAGTGCAGCCTGGGCGCTGCCGCCATCATCGATCGGCAGCAATGCGTAGCGATCGCTCAGGGCACTGTCGCGCAGTTCCAGCCGGGCGGCATAGAGGGCCTGGTAGCCGATCTCGCGGTAGCGACCCTCAAATGGGGCCAGCAGACCGATCCGCGCCGGAACATCGTGCTGGATCACCGCGCAGGCGGAGATCAGCAGCGCGGTGATCAGGGCCAGCGGCAGCCAGCGAGTCCCGCCCCCATCAGCAGCGCGCGGCATGAGTTTCAAAATCCTCGCTGAAATCGTGGTAGCCATCGTCCCGGCAGTCGGCGCGGAAGTAGAAATATTCCGACGCCTGCGGGTACACGACGGCCCGAAGCGCGGCCAGGCCGGGGTTGGCGATCGGGCCGGGCGGCAGGCCGACGTTCTGCGGCAGATACGTGTTGTAATCGGATTGCACGCCCTGATAATCATCGACCGTAATGCGCGGCCACCACTCCCCGCGTGACCCGTTCAGCGCGTACTGCACAGTCGGATCGGCGTCCAGCTTCATGCCGATCGCCAGCCGGTTCAGATACACCCCGGCGATCAGCGGCGCTTCATCGACCTGTCTGGCTTCGCGCTGCACGATCGAAGCCAGTATCGCCACCTCATAGAGCGACAGACTCTGCGCCTCGGCATCTTGCGCCAGCGCCTCGGTCTCCAGCAGAAATGACTCCACCAGCAGATCGCGCAGCGCTTCAGGCATGATGTCCGGCGGCAGGCTGTAGGTATCGGGGAACAGGAAGCCTTCCAGCGATGCGCCTTCCGGGAGATCAACGCGCTGTGCAAATGACGGACTCACCTGTGCCCCGCGCCCGGCCGCCGCCAGAAAATCCCCGCCGCTGAAGCCAAACAACGGGTTAGCGTCGATCGCTTCCGCGATCTGCTCGATCCGCCAGCCTTCAATGATCGTGAAGACGATCTGGCTGTTGCGCGAATCGGTCAGCGCCTCGGCGATCTGCGGGATGGTCTGGGTGGTGTTGAGGAAATACGTCCCCGCTTCCAGTTCCACATCCAGCGATTCGGCGCGCACGTAATCGGAGAATAAATCCCCGTCCACGATCAGCCCGGCGGCGAACAGATTCTGGCCGATCACGGCAGCGGTGTCCCCGCTGTTGACCGTAAAGCGCACTGGCGTGGTATCCGCGCCCGCCGCGCGGTTCAGATCGTCTTCGCGTCCTGCGATCGACAACTGGATATAAGCGGTGCGCGCCGCATCGATCAGGTCATCCCCGGCCAGCACAAAAACCAGCCCACCGCAGATCAGGGCGATGAAAAACAGAAATGCCAGCAGCAGCGCGATCGTCCGGCAGGTTCGGTTCAACGGAAGTCCTCCAACGGGTTGAAACTGCGCGGAATTATACCTGATCGTTTCTGATAAACGCGATCTGCCCGCCATCCGGCGACCACGCGATCAAGTCCTGTGCGCCTTCGGTATCCGGGATCAGCCGGACGTTGGAACCAGCGGGATCGATCAGGTGGATGCCCTGGCCGGCGCTGCTGAAGGCAACAAACGCGATGGCATTGCCCAGCGGCGACCAGACCGCCCATTCCACGGGCCCAAAATCATCGTAGCTGATCAGAAGCTCCGGTTCCGCCCCGGTGATGTCCATTACGTAGTAGCCCGGTTCATGAGGTGTGGAACTGTAGTTTTCAAACAGGACGTGATGGCTGTCCGGCGCCCACGAGAAGTCTTCGATGGTATACCCTGGCTCCGTCAGCACCTGGCGCTGCGACCCGTCCGCGTTCATGACCGCCAGGTG
>Ga0224723_1000137_pt1 | contig 48197 bp, 48 predicted proteins | sample Balambano_FR2_Me_FD_161647 | JGI IMG/M metagenome (GOLD analysis project Ga0224723, IMG submission 161647) | Freshwater sediment microbial communities from Lake Towuti, South Sulawesi, Indonesia - Balambano_FR2_MetaG | ecosystem: Environmental > Aquatic > Freshwater > Lake > Sediment | place... | reverse complement strand
AGACTAACGATAAAGAAACCAATTAAAAAAATGGGGTATATAAATAATATGTAAATATTTTTTTTCATTTCGGTTTTCCTTATCTTTCATTTTTTCGTAAACGGAGTATCAGAGAAATAAAAGCAAATAAAATTAAAACAACAAGAGCACTTTGACCAAAAACTTTATAAATTGAATCAGTGGTGATGGATGCGGGATTTGGTGGCAGTGGTGTTGATGATGGAAAAGATAAAATCATTTCTGTGGGTGGAATGATTCTTGGGGTTGGTGTTTCGTTTCTAAATTCTGGCAAAGGTACATTTGTGGATGTTGGCGTGGGCGGTTCTTGATTTCTGATTTTTAAGTCTGTCACGATAGAATCTATAAAAGTGCCATCTTGTAAATACACTCGTAGCCGTAAGTTGTAGTCGCCATCGGTGATGGAGGTTGTGTCCCACACGGCGATGGTAGAATTTTGTATGGGCTGAGAAAATGTTTGGATGGCAAACCAAGTATCCCCTGCATTTGAAGCGAATGAAAATGCTAATTCAGCAGATGAAAAATTTGGTACACCCATCACGCCTTGAATCTCAATTTGCCCGCGAATTGTTTCACCATTTTGTGGCGAGGTGATGGAGATAGTTCCCGTTTGAATGGTAAATAAAAAAATTAAAAATGCTTTGAGCATGGCAACCGTTAATTTTACTATGAAAGTTTGATACCCTCACCCCCAACCCCTCTCCCAAATTGGAGAGGGGAGTTTATTGGTTTGAAAGGCGGATGCAATTCTCGAATATAAATTTTTCTGGTAAACTCTAGCCGTTGGATACGAATTTTAGGAGATTGATTTATGGCATCCCGCGCTGAACAAATCGTTGAACGCCTTCGTAATATGCAAGCCGCCGCCCCAGATATTGAAGCCTCTGCTGTGGTCTCGGTGGATGGTTTGATTATGGCTTCTGCCCTGCAACAAGGTGTGGAAGAAGACCGCGTCTCTGCGATGTCTGCGGCTATGCTCTCTTTGGGCGAAAGAATCTCAGGGGAATTAGGTCGCGGTGGACTGGAACAGGTTTACATCAAAGGCGATAAAGGTGCCATTGTGTTAACCGCTATCGGTGAAGAAGCCGTGTTGACTGCCATGGCTCGCCAAGAAGCAAAACTTGGTATGATATTTTTGGAAATGCGGCGCGCCGCGGAAGATATAACGAAACTGGTCGGATGAAACAAAAGCATTATTTGACCCCCAAACTTTACAACCCAAAATGGGAGGGCTTGAACGCCCTCCCATTTTCTTTGTGTACTGAGCATGTCATTGCGAGCCTCGCAGAGGCGAAGCAATCCCCAACTTAATCATAAGATTGCTTCGGGCTGGGTCTCGATACGCTTCGCACTCGACCATCAGCCCTCGCAATGACAAGGAGAATACATGACAAACAAAACAAAATATTTATTTTTTACAGGTGGCGTTGTTTCATCGGTTGGTAAAGGTGTGACTGCCGCGGCATTAGGATTGTTATTGAAGGAACGCGGATTCAAAGTGGCAGTGCAAAAACTTGACCCCTATATCAATGTTGACCCTGGCACAATGAGTCCATATCAACATGGTGAAGTGTATGTACTAGACGATGGCGCTGAAACAGATTTGGATTTAGGTCATTATGAACGCTTCATTGATATTCGCTTAAGTAAGGTCAGCAACTTTACGACGGGTCAAGTGTATGCAGAAATTATTTCCAAAGAGCGACGTGGAGATTATCTTGGCGGAACGATTCAAGTCATTCCGCACATTACCAATGAAATTAAAAGAAGAATCGCTTTAGCCGCGAAAGAAACCAAAGCCGAAATTATGATACTAGAAGTTGGTGGGACCGTTGGTGATATTGAGTCACAACCGTTTTTGGAAGCGTTACGTCAATTAAGAAATGAAGTAGGACGAGAAAATTGTTTATTTATTCACGTGACATGGTTGCCAGTGATTGGCGCAACGGGTGAATTAAAAACCAAACCAACGCAACATTCAGTTGCGGCGTTAAGGTCAATTGGTATTTCGCCCAATATCATCATTGCGCGTGCCGACCAAGATATTGAAAAAAGTTTATGTGAAAAAATTGCATTGTTTTGTGATGTAGAAAAAGATGCAGTCATCCCGATGAAAACTGCTGATGTTTTGTATGATGTTCCGCTGATGTTAGAAAAACTTGGCGTGGGTGATTTGGTGGTTGATAAATTAAAACTCAAAGCCAAAAGCAAGCCGAATATGCGTCCATGGAAAAAATTGGTGGATGAAGTTCGCAAGCCAAAGCCAAGTGTCAAAGTGGCACTGGTAGGAAAATATGTCGAGTTGCAAGATGCTTACATGTCTGTGCGTGAAGCGTTGAAACATGCCGCGCTCGCCAACAGTGTTGAGGTTGATATCAGTTGGATTCATTCTGCTGATTTAGAAAAAGATAAAGGTTGGGATGTTATCAAACAAACGGATGCGATTCTTGTGCCAGGCGGTTTTGGGTCACGTGGTGTCGAAGGAAAAATTTTAGCATCGCGTTATGCGCGTGAAAATAAAATTCCATATCTTGGTTTGTGTTTGGGTATGCAAGTGATGTGTATTGATTTCGCGCGCGGCGTGTTAGATTTAGAAGATGCCAACTCTTCTGAATTTGACAGAGGCAGTGAACATCCCGTCATTGATTTGATGCATGACCAACGCTCTATCACCGAGTTAGGTGGAACTATGCGCCTCGGACTCTACCCCTGCTTGTTGACTAAAAATTCAAAAGCAGGTTTGGCTTATGGCGTTCCCCGCGTGGACGAAAGACATCGTCATCGTTTTGAGTTTAACAATTCGTATCGTCAACGGTTTGAAGAAGCAGGCATGGTCTTCTCAGGCTTATCACCAGATGGTCGTTTGGTTGAAATTGTAGAATTGAAAGACCATCCTTACATGGTAGCAAGTCAATTCCACCCTGAGTTTTTATCTCGTCCCATGAATCCGCATCCATTGTTTGTGGGTTTGGTCAAGGCGGCGAAGGAGAAAAGCAAAAAGTAAATTGAGACTAATAATGGTTACAATTAAAACTAGCACATAATAAGGAATTTTTTATTATGAAAAAAGAACTTGTTTATATATTAATTGTATTAATAGCGTGTTCTTATATTTTTTCGTCTTGTAATTCAGAACCAATAAAAAATAAGAATGCCTCTTTTGAAAATCTTGTTTCTACAGATATACCAGTGCTTATTCCTCCTTTTCCTTACGAAGGAACGCCTTTATCACCACAACTTAACTTGGTTGAAGATGAAATGATTGATGGGATGACCAAAGTCAAGATAATTGTTCAATCAATTGAAAAATATTATCTTGACAATGGAATATATCCTGATAACTTAAATATGTTAATCACAAATTATTTAGAGGTTATTCCAACGACTATTACTGGCGAAAATTTTCATTATCAACTTTCAAAGTCAAACATTTACACTATTTTCTTTAAAATTCAGAGAAAAAGCAGTGAAAATAACGAGGCTTACTGCGGTTTTATTCGGCGACTATTAATTTGGGAATGTAGCCTAGTATCTCATTGAGAGCAAATTATTTGATAATTCTGATATTTGCGAGGATAGTCAAAACATCTATAAAAAATAATATGCAAGGTTATTTCCGATTATACTAAGCCCGAATTTATACAGAACATCAGGAGCAAAGCATGGACCCAACAATTGAAAGCATCTCAGCATTAGAAATTTTAGACTCGCGCGGCAACCCAACAGTGGAAGTAGAAGTCGTTCTCATGGATGGCTCATGGGGACGAGCGGCAGTTCCATCGGGTGCATCTACTGGCGAGCATGAAGCGTTAGAAATGCGTGATGGTGATAAGAAAAGATATCTAGGTAAAGGTGTTGCTAACGCGGTGGCAAACGTGAATGGGGTCATCTCTGAGGCGTTGTTTGGTTGGGATGCATCTGAACAAAGAGCAATTGATGCGGAAATGTTGGCACTCGATGGCACCAAAAATAAATCAAAGTTAGGCGCGAATGCAATTTTAGGAGTCAGTTTGGCTGTTGCAAAAGCCGCTGCAAATTCATTTGGAATGCCACTCTATCGTTATCTCGGCGGTGTGTATGCACACGTGTTACCAGTTCCGATGTTAAATATTATGAACGGTGGTGCACATACAGGATGGCAATCCACAGACATGCAAGAGTTTATGGTGATGCCTTTCGGCGCTTCATCCTTCGGGGAAGGCTTGCGTTGGGGCGCGGAAATTTATCATAGCCTGAAATCTGTTTTAAAAGAAAAAGGCTATGGCACACTCGTTGGTGATGAAGGTGGTTTTGCTCCATCATTGAAAGCAAATAATGAAGCCGTTGAATTAGTCCTTGCCGCGATTGAAAAAGCGGGTTTCAAAGCAGGTCGCGGAAAAGATGTGGCGATTGCACTCGACCCTGCCGCATCTGAGTTTTATGATGAGAAAACAAAAAAATATAACCTAAGAAAAGAAGGCAAAGAATTCACTGGCGACCAAATGGTTGAGTTCTGGAGCAAATGGGTAAAAGATTATCCGATTGTTTCGATTGAAGATGGTTTCGCACAAGATGATTGGGATTCTTGGAAAGCATTTGTAAAAACTTGTGGTGACAAATGTCAAATCGTGGGTGATGATTTGTTGGTGACGAATCCAGAACGTGTACGAAAAGCAATTGCAGAAAATGCCGCCAATGCTTTGTTAGTAAAAGTAAATCAAATCGGTTCATTGAGTGAAACAATCGAAGCCGTAGATTTATGTCAGCGGGCGGGGTGGAGAGCCGTTACCTCTCACCGTTCTGGCGAAACAGAAGATGCAACGATTGCAGATTTGGCAGTTGCTTTGAATACAGGTCAAATCAAAACAGGTGCGCCTGCAAGGTCTGACCGTGTTGCGAAATATAATCAACTGTTAAGGATTGAAGCGGAATTAGGCACAGAAGCCAAGTATGCAGGTTGGAGTGCTTTAGCAATCAAATAAATAACCTTTGATTTATTTTATTTGTGTTCGTTGATTTTGTTCTCAATGCGCCTGTCTGGAATCAGCCACATCACTGCTACAACAACATATAAGACTGACGCAATCCATGGCGATACAAACGCCAAAATGACTGCGGCAGTGTAAATGTATAGTGAACGAAACCCTTTTACATCTTTTCCAATGGCGTTGGCAAGAACCGAGTCTGTGCCGTGATGGGAGATTAAAGCGCGAACCAAAATGTAATAGGCTAAGCCTGCCACCCAAAGTACAAATCCATAAATAGCAACTGGGATGGTATCAAAATGTTCTCCAACCCAACTGGTGGTGAATGGAATGAGCGAAAGCCAAAACAACAAGTGCATGTTTGCCCAAAGAATTGAACCGTTTACACTTTTTGTCGCTTGTAACAAATGATGATGGTTGTTCCAATAAATCCCGATAAATACAAAGCTTAAGGCGTATCCTAAAAATTTTGGTAGTAACGGCGTTAGTGCGGCTAGGCTGGCTTCTTCGGGCGGATGTAATTCTAAAACCATAATGGTAATAACAATGGCAAGTACGCCGTCACTAAATGCTTCGAGTCTATTTTTGCTCATAGCTGTCTCCTATTTTCTTGAAGTTTTTTCTTATCTTACAATGAAATTCAAAAACAGGTGACTAGACTTTCATCTAGTATAAACGTAGATTAAGCAGTTCATTACCATAAAATAACTTTTTATTAATATAATTTCTATAACGGCGAATATACTTTTGTTGTCATGTTAAGGAGACTTATATGTTTGATAGACTTGATTTTGAAGAAATAAAATCTGAACATGGAAATCAGATTAGCCGCCGCATTTTGTTTGCTGGTGCAAAAAATTTTCGTGATGTAGGTGGCTACCCAACACTGGATGGAAAGACTGTTTGTTGGGGAAAGTTGTATCGTTCTGATGCTTTGAATAAGCTGACCAACACCGATTTGAAATTTTTAGCCGCATTGAATTTACATGCGGTGATTGATTTTCGTTCAGAGTATGAAACCAAAAGTGAACCGAACCGTTTGCTCGATTCTATTCGGTATGTCAAACTTCCGATATTAGATTCTAGTACAAAGGTTTGGCATGAATCGCGAGATACATTTGTTAAAAATTTAGTAAAGATTGATTCGCTAGAATCAATGATGGAAACCAATATCGAATTTGCCACTAAATTCACACCTGAAATCAAAAGTTTTTTTGCTGAATTGTTTTCTGCTAACGGCAAACCGATTTTATTTCATTGTGCAGTCGGCAAAGACCGTACAGGCTTTGTAGCGGCTGTCTTATTAAAAATTTTAGGTGTGCCGCACGATGTTGTGATGCAAGATTATTTATTGACCAATCAATATATTTTGCCATCATTCCAACGCGAATTAACATTTTTGCGAATGTTTAGAGGCAAACAGTTTGCCGAAGTGGTCAAAGGATTTATGGAAGCCCGCCCTGAATATCTTTCTGCCGCGTTTGATGCCATTGAGCGTGAATACGGTTCTTTTGATAATTATGTTTATCAAGTGTTAGAGTTATCACTCAAAGATGTTGAGCAGTTAAAGGCTTTGTATTTAGAATAATCTTTATAAAATTTCAAGCAGCGGATTCAAATTTTCCATTTCATAATCCACTTTCAAGTTTGGATTTAAGTGCGGTTCATGTTTACGGTTTGACCATGCACACGTTAATCCTGCCGCTTTTGTTCCCCATGCATCAGTCGGCGAGCCAGCCACATGCAAAATATTTTCTGCTGTCAAATTCAGTTTATGCAATGGCAAAGCATACACGCTTGGGTGTGGTTTATAAAAACCTGCCGCTTCTGACGAAAAAATATAGTCAAAGGCTGGTGGCAATTTTTTAGATAATTGACGTAAATGGGATTCATCTCCATTTGACAACAACGCCATGACATATTCCCGCTCCTTCAGTGACTCTAACACCTGCGCCGCTTCTTCCCACGGGGATAAATTGAGCCATGCTTCGTTGAGCATTTTCTTCGTGGACTCAGAAATGCTTTCATTGAATCGTATCAACACATTGTCTAAAGTGATGGCAAAAATTTTTTCAAACGACATTCGCCCTTGCCCTAATGAATTGCTGATTAACGCGTATTCGTAATGTCTCCGTCGCCACTCGCGGATGAAGGTCAGGCTATCGGTTTTGATAAATTGACTCACCAGCGGAGTTAAACTACTTTCAATGTCAAATAACGCGGCATAAACATCAAAAGTAATTAAACGATATGAATTTTTAAGTTTCATGGCATAAATTTTTGTATTCGCCTTCCCGTTGCAACTTCGCCTACAAATAACTCGCCATTGTTGCCAATTGCAACTGTATGGGGCCAAATGAATTGACCTGCTTTATTCCCATAAGAACCAAACGATGACAAGATATTTACATTCAAATCTAATTTCAAAATTCTAGAGCGGTCAGGGAAAAATTGATTCTGGTCGCCACCATCTACAACAAACAAATTCCCTTCGTCATCGAATCGGATCGCCCAAGGTCTGCCGATTGATTCGTTTTTTATTTCTGAAAGGTATTCGCCATTCTCATTAAAAATTTGGATTCTGGCATTGCCTCTATCTGCCACATAGACATTTCCTTGAGAATCAAGTGCTATGCTGTGCGGTGTGTTGAATTGACCAGAGCGTGTACCAAAACTTCCCCAACTTATAATGTATGTTCCATCAGGCGAAAACTTTACAACTCGACTGTTTCCATATCCATCACTGACGTAAAACGAACCATCAGATGCAACAGCGACATCAGTTGGCATATTGAAATGAGATTTGTCATTTCCTGAAACGCCACGCTCACCTAAAGTCATTAATAAATTTCCATCTCGATCAAACTTGAAAACTTGATGTAACCCAACATCAGTCAGCCATAAATTATCATCTTTATCAATCGTCAACCCATGCGGCATGACGAACATGTCTGCTCCCCACCATTGAATTAAATTCCCAGTTTCGTTATCCAAAACAAAAATAGTCGGTGACGGAATTAAATCTAACGTCAGTTCTTCACCTGCCCAGATTCTTTCAGCCCGATGAAAGACAAACACATCGCCATTGGAAGCAACTCCAACCCCAGAAACTTGTCCGATTGTGATACCTTCTGGAAGTTGAGCCCAATTGGGAAATAAAGAATAGGTTTCACCTGTAGGTGGTGGGGAATATTTTTTATAACCCCAAAAAATTCCAAAACCTAAAATGATGATAAGTAAAACGATGAAGATTCGAGAATAAAATTTCATTTGGATTTTATATGTAAATTATTTTACATCAAATTAAGAACCCCTCTCCTAAAGGAGAGGGGCAGGGGGCAAGTTGCAACTCCCGTTTCGTCTTGATGTTCAGTTGGAGGAATCTCTGACCAATTGGTTGTGCCAAAGGGCATGTTTTTCATTTGCATACTAAATATTGCAACCCAAATATTAATTAAAGAAGCTATCTAAAACGATTGCAAAGAATGTCGCATATTGTGAAATAAGCATACTATTTAAAAGTCCAAGAAAAAGAGCAGGCATTGCCTGAACTGAAAATGTGTATATCCACAGGGTGGCAGGTAAAAAAGCAATAAAAATTGAAAAGAAAAAAATAGTTCTGGTTGGTCTTATCCAAGCGAGGAACCCTGCCCCAATAACTGGTATGAATGAAATTAGTAATAATACAAATTGATCTTCATTGAGATCCATTAGCTCTCTCGCAAAATCACCAATTGCATGATTGCGAGATCTCTCAAATCGAATCAAAAACCATATTATTAAAGTTAATGAATAAAAACCAATAAGTACAGTTAAAAGTGCATTCCCTTCTATAGCTTTTTCAGTTAATTGTACTTTAGACCATGGGAAACCTAAAATTCCTAGGCTTTCAGCAAACAATGTTATTGCTATTGTGTCTGCGCATAATCCTAAAATTCCTGCGAAAAGTTGAAATTTATCTAACCGACTCACTAATATCCTCCAATACTTTTCTCTACTAATTACTACAGTATAGCATACGAATTTTTCCCATTATAATTACATTCATATTGCTAGAATTTATAATAAAGTTAACGAGTTAAGAGACTATATGACCCAACTCATCGAATGTATCCCCAACTTTTCCGAAGCGCGACCATAAAACAAAAGTCCCTGATTTTTTCAGGGACTTTCCATTAAATCTCTGTTATTTCTGGCACATGCTCATCTTCATATTTTTCAATGAGAACCCCTAATACTTCCATTAACGAAGCAAGAGGATGATTTTCGTCTTCGCCAACCGTATCAATTAAATTGTCAAGTAAGCGAACTGCTTCTGGGTATTCTTTTTCAGTTTTCATAAATTTTAAGCCAATTGCAGAACTCGACGAGATTTTCTTTTATGCGCTCGTCGCTTTTGACCAAATTTACGCTTTAACAATGCAATTTGCTGTTTTTCTGTTAACTTAGATAATTTTTGTTCGGCTTTTCTTTGCAATTCGCGTTTTAACGAAACTGCTTTTATTGTTTCAGTTTTCATTTAGTACCTCGTTCGGACTCCGAATCTCAATGATTGGATAGCCTAATTTCAAGTTGACTGCATTAAAACGGCGAATCCGATTGAGATTTACAATATGTTTGAAATTCCAACTTACCAACACATCTGCTCTTGCTATTGTCGCGATTGCAATGTGGCGAGCATCTGATAAACTAGATTCTGCTACTGCACCATCTTGTATGTATAAACTTGCTAGTCTAATAGATTCTTCATCTAATGAAAGTTGTTCTACAGACTCGAAAGGTAATTCATTTAAAAGATTTTTCACAATAGTTGGTGCTTCTTCCAATTCAAGTTGAAGTAAATCGGAAATAAGAGCAATCTTTTTCTTTGCAATAAATTCTTTCCAAAGCTGTTTTGATGTAGTTTCATATTCCTTATCAAAACAACCGCCAATTACCGATGTGTCAATGTAGACTCGTGGAATCATTTTATATTGCCTTTTAATTACTCGTATCACTTTCTTATGAAATTATACTATTATTTATTGTGTAATTTCCTGATTTATAATACCCAAATCTCCAATCTCCAATCTCTAATTCTCAAAGACCACAAGACCAACGGACTATCAAACACTATGACCCAACTCATCGAATGTATCCCAAACTTTTCCGAAGCGCGACGACCTGAAGTCATTGACCAAATCGTCGCTGCGATTCAATCGGTCAGCGAAGTAAAACTCCTCGACCGTTCCTCCGACCTCGACCACAACCGAACAGTGCTTACATTTGCAGGCTCACCAGCAGGTGTGGAAGAAGCCGCATTTCGTGCTATCAAAACGGCATCCGAATTAATTGATTTGGATAATCACACAGGCGAGCATCCGCGTATTGGTGCAACGGATGTTGTCCCGTTTGTGCCGCTATCTAATGCAAGTATGGATGATTGTATTGCCATCGCCGTCAGCCTAGCAAAACGTGTGGGTACAGAACTCAGCATCCCCGTCTATTTGTATGAAGCGGCGGCAACAGCCCCAGACCGAGTCAATTTAGAAAATATCCGCAAAGGTCAGTACGAAGTTCTTAAATCAGAAATTGAATCGAATGAAAAAAGAAAACCTGATTATGGTCCAAGCAAACTTCCCAAAGCAGGTGCAACCGTTATCGGTGCCAGAAATCCGTTAATTGCTTTCAATGTTTATTTAACAACCGATGATGTTGATGTTGCAAAAAAAATTGCAAAAGTTGTAAGGCAATCTTCGGGCGGCTTGCGTTATGTCAAAGGGCTAGGTTTGTTGGTCGATGGTCGCGCGCAAGTTTCGATGAACCTCACCAACTTTCGCGAAACGCCGATTGCGCGCGTGGTTGAATTTATTCGACGCGAAGCCGAGCGATATGGTGTGGGCATTCATCACAGCGAACTCGTTGGATTGATTCCGCAAGAAGCATTGGTGGATGCGGCGGTTTGGTACACACAACTGGATGGATTTGATAAAGAACAGATTCTTGAATCTCGACTCTTCTCTGCTCAATCTGCCGTCGCTTCTGACTCACCCAAGCCTGTTTCTTTTCTCGACGAATTAGCCTCCGCCTTACCTGCTCCTGGAGGTGGCTCCGCCGCCGCGTATGCAGGTGCAATGGCTGCCGCATTGGTTGCTATGGTTTCAGGTTTGACCATTGGAAAAAAGAAATATGCTGATGTTGAATCTGAAATGCAAGCGATTCATGTGATGGCAGAAAAACTGCGTGCTGAAATGACCCAAGCCGTAGATGATGACGCAACCGCGTTTGAAGCCGTGATGGGTGCTTTCAAATTACCAAAAGAATCAGATGCAGAAAAATTTGCACGCACTGCCGCCATTCAAACTGCTACATTGAATGCCGCGTATATTCCTTTGCAGTCTGTAAAAAATTCTGTACGAATCATGGAACTGGCTATCAAATGCGCCGAGCATGGAAATCTCAATGCTATTAGTGATGCCATGTCTGGTTTTGCCATGTCGCGTGCTTGTTTAACGGCGGCTTCATACAATGTAAGAATTAATGTCAATTCACTGCCTGATAAATCCGCTGGTGATGATTATCTGAAAGAATTATCCGATTTAGAAAAGAAAGCCGACAAACTCGAAAAAGAAATAAAAAAGATAATGCTTGAACGTGGCGGAATTTAACATGTCTTTGCGAGGAGGGCACTTGCTCTTCCCGACGAAGCAATCCCCAAATTGCAAGGAGATTGCTTCGGGCAAAAAACAAAAACGCCCTCGCAACGACATTTATTTAATTATGATTGTTCTTGTTCTATTATTATTTTTATTAACTTCTTGCAATGCGCCAACTCAACCTGTTGTTGAACCAGCGTCAACTTTTATGAACCCAACCTTTACACAGACTCTAACCCCTACACTAGAGCCAACATTTACATCTATCCCACCTTCGTCAACATCAACACCAATTCCATGCAACCCACTGACTACTGATTACTGTATTACTGATTTCAATTTTCTCTTTCAACGTCCAATCCTCCCACCTGATAATGACTCAATTGACATGAGTTATGCCTTTGCCTCAACTCAAAACGGCAAAAGAGACCCACATCATGGCGTCGAATTTCAAAACGAATTTGGGACTCCTATCTATGCGGCAGGGGATGGGGAAGTGGTGTTTGCAGATACGGATAAAGAGGTTAAGTTTAGTCAATGGACAAATTTTTATGGCAATCTTGTCCTCATAAAACATGACAATGATTTTTATACATTGTATGCACACTTATCCGCGATTCTTGTGGAGGTTGGAGATACTGTAAAAACTGGAGACTTAATCGGTCAAGTGGGTCAGACAGGTGGTGCTACGGGTTCACACCTGCATTTTGAGGTCAGACAAGGAAGCGATATGTATGACCGATTCACGACTCAAAATCCAGAATTATTTTTTATCCCCAAAGATGGCACGGGTGTATTATCTATCACTTTGAACACACCGTATGATAGAAATTATGAATATCCACTTGTTATTACAAGATTTTCAGATGGATATGTGATGTATGTTTTATCTTATACAAGAGGTTTTGAATACACCAATGAAGATGTAGGTTTGAATAATCTTCCACAAGGTGATTATCGAATTGCGTTCAATGATAGAAATGGTTTGAATGAAAGAGTTGTAAGAATTGAAGATGGGAAATTAACTGAGGTTGTTTTTGATGGTGTGGAATAAAAAGTTAAGGAACAGGCGTGGAAAACCAACTTGCCTCTTTCATAGACTCAGCCATTTGAATCAAATCTGCTTCAGAAACGTATGCGCCAAATGTTTCTAGTGTGTAAACATAATTATTTTTTAGAAGCCAGTGAAGTTGCAAACCGAGATATTCATCCCATTCACGTTGCGCTTGTGGATTGTCTTTGTCTCTAAGAGCAAGCCGACCATATATTAGGATTGCAGGTTGACCATTAATTGCAACTTCTTTATACATTCCTGCTGGTGCATAAGGACGCATTCCGCCTGCGAATGGAGTAATGAAAAGTCGAATTTCTTCTTCAGAATCATTTCTCCAACCACCGATTGTTTGATGCGATGATAGCATTTCTTGCGGCGGAACAATAGGTAGAAAATCACTTGGAATCCAAGACGGAAAATAAATGTTCATTATTCTAATTTCTGGCATTGTTTTACCGTCCCAAGCGCGTTGTGTTGCTAAAGGAGTAGGAATAAAAACTGTGGGGGCAGGTTCTGAAGAGGTAACTTTGTTAAACTCTACCAGCCAAAGGTCGCCAATTGGCACATAGCGAACAATGAATTGAATTTGTGACCATGCTAGTAAGGTTAATAATCCAACAACAATAAACGCTACTTGATGCCAACGAATTTTCTTGGGGTTGCTGTATTTTTTCTGCAAGTTAAGCGTGTCAATAGAAATTTTTCGATAGAGTGATTGTTCAAACTCTTTTCGTACCTTTGGTAAAGATTTGTAAATAAAATTATCATTCATGTTATTTCTCCAATTGTTCTCTTAATCTAGAAACAATACGATAAAGGATTGTGCCTATATTACTTTCTGTGAGATTCATGATTTTTGCAATTTCACGATTATTGAGTTGTGCGCCGTATTTGAGAGAAAAAATTTCTCGCTCTCGCTCAGGTAAAGATGCAAGTATTGAAACAATCCGATTAAATTGATCTTTATGAGCAAAGTCTTCTTCAACTGCGCGCGAAGATAATTCGGTGATTGAATTTTCTGCAATCCTTAAGTTTTCGCTTCGCTTTTTTCGATAGTAATCCGCTAAGATATGACCTGCAATACCAAAAATCCAATTCGTAAAGGCACCTAAGTCTTTTTGGTATTTTTTACGGTTACGCCATGCACGCTCGAATGTAATAGCGGTTAAGTCTTCAGCGTCTAGTGAATCATTAATCCGCAAGCAAAAATAATGATAAACACGCGGTAACAAATCTTTGTAGGTAGATTCCCAATCTATCTCTGTGCTTGCAACACTTGAAGAGGTGTTAACTTTTCCAAATATGCTCATTTGATATATTATTCGTTGTCATGTGGCTTTGTATCACAAATATTATCAACACTATCAGATTTCCCACCTGCTTGCATTAAAGTTTTCCTATAAAAATTGCCCCATGGCTTTCACCACAGGGCAATTCTCTAATCATCTAATCTCTAATCCTCTATTCTCTATTCCTCTAAAGTCGAAATATCTCCTTCTGGCAAACCTTGCGCTCTTGCTTTCAACACACGGCGCATGATTTTTCCTGAACGTGTTTTTGGAAGTTTATCTACAAATCTTACTTCTTCAGGGCGGGCAATCGGACCCATGTGAGTCGCAACATGTTGACGTAATTCTTCCGCCAATTCTTCCGAAGCAACTTTACCAGCACGCAACAATACAAAGGTATAAATTGCTTGACCTTTAATATCGTGTGGCAAGCCAATTGCGGCGGCTTCTGCAACAGCTGGGTGGCTGACCAAAGCCGATTCAACTTCCGCAGTTCCCAAGCGATGGCCAGAAACTTTAATCACATCATCCACACGACCAATAATCCAGTAATAACCATCTTTATCGCGTTTGGCAGAGTCACCCGTTGTGTATTTGCCGGGATGTTTGCTCCAATATTGACTTACATATCTTTCATCATCCCCATAGATAGTTCGCAACATTGAGGGCCAAGGATTTTTCAAAACAAGATAACCTTCGGTATCGTGACTCACGGGCTTGCCGTGTTCATCCACAATCTCCGCTTCTTGACCAAAAAATGGCTTGGTGCCAGAACCCGGCTTGAGCGGTGTAACAGGTAGAGGCGCGATTTGAAACGCACCTGTCTCGGTTTGCCACCACGTATCAATAATCGGAAGTTTATTATCACCAATCACTCTGTGATACCACTTCCACGCTTCGGGATTAATCGGCTCGCCAACTGTGCCAAGCAAACGCAATGATGATAAATCATGTTTTTGAGGCCATGCATCACCAAAGCGCATCAGTCCTCGAATCGCAGTGGGTGCAGTGTAGAAAATCGTAATACCATAGCGTTCAATACATTGCCACCAACGATTTGGTTCGGGGTAAGCAGGTCCACCTTCAAACATAAATGACGTTGTGCCATTAATCATCGGACCATAAACTAAATATGAATGTCCTGTAATCCAACCGGGGTCTGCAGTACACCACCAACGGTCATCATCGCGGATGTCGAAACAATATTTCAATGTGGCGTACGTGCCGACCATGTAACCACCATGCGTGTGCAAAATTGCTTTTGGTTTTCCAGTGGAACCGCTGGTATATAAAATGAAAAGTGGATCTTCGGAATCTAATTGAACGGTTTCACATTTACCTTCCGCAATCGGCTGTTCCAACAAACTGTGATACCAATGATCACGACCCTCTTCCATATTGACTTCGTTGTTGACTCGTTTTACAACGATGACATTTTCTACACTTGGGCATCGCTTCAATGACTCATCTACAATTGATTTTAGTTGGACGATTTTTCCATTCTGATATGACCCGTCGCATGTAATCACAAGTTTTGATTTGCTATCTTCAATGCGCCCGGCAAGTGAATCAACAGAAAATCCACCGAATACTACAGAATGAATCGCGCCAATTTTTGCACAAGCCAACATGGCGAAAACAATTTCAGGCACACGTCCCATATAAATGGTGACACGGTCACCTTTTTTGATGCCCATACTCTTAATAATGTTTGCCATGCGAACGACTTCGCGATTCATGGCATAGTATGAAAAGTTGCGATGTTCTTTTCCATCTTCACTTTCCCAAATTAAAGCCAGTTGATTCTTGCGATGAGTTTTAAGATGTCTGTCTATTGCATTATGAACAATGTTAACTTTCGCCCCTGTAAACCATTTGAAAAATGGTTTTTTAGAATCGTCCAACACTTTTTTCCATTTGCTGAACCATTCCAATTCAAGAGCTTCTTTTTCCCAGAAGCCTTTCAAATCTTTGCCCGCGGATTTGGCGAGTTTATCCCAATCTTTTAAGCGGGCTTCTTCAATGGCTCTCTTGGATGGATAAAATACTTCCCCACTCATTTTTTTCTTCGGTGTGGCTTTGACAGCCTTTTTCCTAATGGGAGTAGACTTGCGGCTTACTGATTTTGTCTTTTTGACTTTCTTTACAGCCATGTTTCTCTCCTTGTTTAATTCAAAGATTTTATTATTTTACTCCCATTTTTAGCATGTCATTCTGAGCCGCGCTCTTGTTCTTTGCGGCGAAGAATCTCTACGATAATCTCAGAGACCCTTCGCTACCGCTCAGGGTGACATGATGGAAACTAAATGTAATTCAACTCTCTCGCCTTGACAGTTAGCTCATCCCGAAATTCTGGGTCTGCGACATTAATCAAAGCCTCAGCACGTTGACGAATTGTCTTGCCATATAAATCTGCAATGCCATGTTCAGTGACCACATATCTCACATGATTGCGAGAAGTTGTCACACCTGCACCAGCTTTTAACATCGGCACAATTTTGCTAAAACTCTTATCGCCTTTCACCAATTTACTTGGCAAAGCGATAATTGGAACTCCACCTTTTGACCTTGATGCGCCATAGATGAAATCAATTTGTCCGCCAACGCCACTGTAAAATTTTGTGCCGATGCTATCCGCGCATACTTGACCCGTTAAGTCAATTTCAATTGCTGAATTAATTGCCACCATTTTATTGTTTTGAGCAATGATGAATGGGTCATTCACATATTCCGTTGGGTGCATTTCGATTTGCGGATTATCGTCTGCAAAATCATAAAGGGCTTGTGTACCAAGCATAAAACCCGCAACAATTTTTCCAAAATGAATAGATTTTTTCTCACCGTTAATCACACCTTGTTTAACCAGTTCAATAATTCCATCTGAAAATAATTCAGTGTGGATTCCCAAATCTTTGTGATTGGTTAATCGCTTCAAGACTGCATCTGGAATTGCTCCAATGCCTGTTTGCAGTGTAGCTCCATTTGGAATTAATGAGGCGACATAATCTGCAATATTTTCCGTCACTTCATTTGTCTCACCAGACATATGAACTTCAGGCAAATGATAATCAACAGGCACAATCACATCTAATTTTGAAATGTGGATAAATGCATCTCCATGAGCACGAGGCATTTTGGGATTCACTTCCGCAATCACAAACTTTGCAGAATGCGCGGCGGCTTTGGTCACGCCAACTTCAACGCCGAAAGAACAATAACCATGTTAATCAGGTGGCGAGACTTGAATCAAAGCAATGTCAATGGGTAATCTGCCAGATGAAAATAATTCTGGAATTTCAGAAAGAAAACATGGCGTAAAATCTGCGCGACCTTCTTGCACAGCGCTTCGCACATTGTCACTGATAAACAAAGTATTGACTCGCAAATGTTCTTCCATGCCTTTGGCGACATAATCTGCTGAGCCAATCGTCAGTACCTGATAAATTTCCACATTACTTAATTCATGCGCGCGTTGCGTCAGCGCAGACATGACTTCACGCGGCACCGAACAATTTCCAGTCAAGAAAAGATGCGTGTTTGATTGAATTAACTTCGCCGCTTCTTGTGGTGTCTTACTTCGTGCTTGATAAAAGTCGTTTATGTTATTCATTATTTATTCCATTGGCTAGAGTGCGTCGCGCTTAATAATTTCAAGATTTTCTGATTTTCAAAAGCGCGACGCACCCATTCATTAGTATACTTATTCAATCCAATCTAAAATTTTATGCCATGCGCCTGCAAACGGCAAGAACCACGCAAAGCCATTGTATAAATTCAATGGCGCGTTTGGAAAATTTATTTTTGCAAACGGATGTTCATTGATATTTCCCGCAAGCATTGCTTCCGCAACAGTTTTTCCCAAATGTGAAGCCATCGCCACGCCATGCCCCGCATACCCAAGCGAATAAAAAATTCCATTATCTTCACCGACGTGAGTCATCATGTCAAATGCAAAATCAAGTGTGCCGCCCCAAACATATTCAATTTTGATATTTTTTAATTGCGGATACACAGCAATCATTTCATTTCGCAAAATTTCCGCACTGCGCGAAATTGTATTTTTATTTTCAGGGAAGAACGCCGCCCGCCCACCGAAAATCATGCGGTTATCCCACAAACGAAAATAATTTAAGTAATGTTTGTAATCAAAAATCATTCTATTATTTGGGCTGAGTTCATGCGCAAGTTCATCCGATAATTTTTCAGTTGCAATAATAAACGAACCAATCGGGATAATTTTCCGCTGTAATTTTTTTGTGACGTTGCTTGTATAACCAGATGTACCCACCAAAACTTTTTCTGCGATTACATTTCCTCTTTCCGTTTGGATGGTAAACCGCTTCGTTTCGACTGGGCTCAACGCACGCTCTCTTCGCTCAATCTTGTGGACGCGCGCGTTAGCACATAACTTCGCCCTAGCCTTTTCTGCCGCTTTTGCCAAACCTACCACATATTGCGCAGGGTTGAGTCCACCACTGATTTCATCTACTAAACCACCATGATAAAGATTTGAACCAATTTCATTTTTCAAATCTTGCGGAGAAATCAATTTCGTTTTGTGATTGAATTCTTTCTCCATGAATTCAACTTCTTCTTGTAAATATCCATAATGTTTTGGTTTGTTTGCTGTCAACAAATGACCATATCTCTTAAATCCACAATCAATATTTTCTTCTCTGATAACTTGTTCAACGGTATTTACTGAATCTAACGAATATTGAAATAATTGCTGTGCAATTTCTTTGCCATATCTTTTGAGAACTGTTCCCATCCCTAATTTGAGTCCCGTTAACGTCATTCCACCATTTCGTGAACTCGCGCCCCAGCCAATTGTATTTGCCTCCAGTACAACAACATTTATGTTGCGCTTTGCCAAAGTCCGCGCCGCACTCAACCCTGTATAGCCACCGCCAATAATTGCCACATCCACTTTTTCTGGAATTGGTATCAAGTTCGAATCATCGGGCATTTGAACTGTAGTGTGCCAGTAGATTTGTTGCTTAGGTGTCATGATTAAATTTGTACCTTTCTTAATGACCATGGACGATAGACCGCAGACCGTCTACTGTCCATCGTCTACGGTCTTAATATTTCTTCCCAATTCAATTCACCAAATGCTTTTTGCAATCTGTGACCATCATCCACAACAATGAATTCAATATCAGTAAATAATTCTTCGGCAGTTTTTCGTACAGGTTCAAGCGGAACTACATCATCCTGACTTCCATGCACAATGACTGTTGGAACAGAAATTGTTCCTAAATGTTTCCAATTTCCTTGTAATGGTTCACCAGCAACAGGGTCAAAATAAATTCCATTTTCATCTCGCAAAATAGCAGGAGCAAGTAAAACTAACTTTCGCACTTGTTTTGGATTTTCACTTGCAAATACCGCCGCCATCAATCCACCATACGATGAACCAATAATCGTCCAGCCTTTTTCTTTTCCTAACACTTTAAGCAATTGATTCATTCTTTCATCAAAGGAGCCAGTGAAATCAGGAGTTATCATGCCTGAAAACTTTTCTGCAAATTGTCTGGCTTTTCCGCTTTGGCTAGAACTATCTGAACCATGCAAATAAATAATTTTCGAATTATCCATTTTATCCTTTATCGTAGGGGCGACCCATCAATATTTTTTCAAAACCATCATCATAAAGAGCGGGTCGCCCTGTAATATGATACCTATTTTGTAAAAAGGGCGACCCGCCTTTCCCGTCAAGGCTATTTTACTTCTGTGGATGGGTCGCCCCTACATTCTGCAATAATAAATATTTTATTTCTTTTTTCTAACTACCGTTTTTATATCTTTGTTTGCGGGTGTTTCCTTCTTTGTTCTTGGTTTCTTTTCTTTTACAGATTCCTCTTCAACAAAATCAGTAATTTCTTCAACAGGTTTGCTTACTGTCAATGGTTGTGGACGCAATAAATCTTTTAATTCAAATTGCAATGACGGCGGAAAATTAGATGAAATTCGCCGCATCGTGATGACCGTCATCTGATTTTCTGTTTCCTTCAACACATGTTTTAACATGAAGGTTGTCTCGTTTCCAGACGCTCGATACAAACTGACAATTAAATCTGAAATATCGTTTTGTATCGTAGATGGTGCTTCTTGAATAATCGGCTCGACAATATCGAGAATAGCAGGTAAGTTTTTATCGTTCGTTTCCCCAATCATTGGAATCAATGCTTGAATTCCATTTGACCAACTCCTTGAGCGTTCTGGATGTAAATACTCTCTGACCAAAGTTAAAAATTGATTCGGTGTTTCTTTTCTCATACGAGATAAACTCGTGGTCAATAACGCAGAACGAACTTCAGGGTCACGGATTTGTTGAGTCCATGCTGTAATACGTGGTAATAATCTTTCTTCTTGCGGGGGAATTCTTCCTAACAAAAATGCGGCAAGCAGACGAGTTTCTAATGCACCTTCATCCCACAATACATCTGCAAGTTCCAATGCAAAATGCGGATTTGCTTCGGCATTATTTTTCAATTCATTTTCAATATGAGTCAAAACAGCAGGTGGTGTGCGATACGTTTTGAGATTCGAGCCTGGCGAAATATTTTCTTTGGTTCGTAACGTGTAATTCACATAAAAATCTAGAATCTCGCGCAAATGCTTCATAAACTCATCTGGCAGAAAAAAGAAATCTGCTAAACGAGCGGCTTGTTTACGAAGTCGGGCGAGGTCAATGGCGGGCATGACACAATTTTCAATTTACGATTTTTGATTGACGATTGAGTTGTAAGTAACAAGAAACGAGAAACGAGTTAGGAACTCAATCCTTCAACTGCGTAAGAAATGGAGGCTTGGACTGCTTCATGTGTAAGAGATGGATAACTTCTTAGAATTTCTTCTATGGTTAAACCTGCCGCGAGATTATCTAGCACAACCGAAACAGGAATGCGTGTTCCCTTAATACAGGTTTGACCATGATGAATTGCAGGATCTGAATTAATATAATCTCTCCAGTTCATGTTAATCTCCATTCTAAAAATTTACGTTTTACGAATTACGCATTACTCGTATCTTGTAACTCGTATCTCGTAATTCTAATACGCTCTTGCAAAATACACTTTTCTCTTAGAAGGTTTGCCGCACACAATACAAGTTCCTTCTTTATCAGGTTGGTTGAAAGGAATATTTCTTGTAGTTGCTTTGGCTTCTTCTTTAACTTTCTTTTCACAGGCAGTGGATTCGCACCAATAGGAAAATGCCCAGCCATCTTGCACAACTTTTTTTAATTCTTCAAAATCTTTTGGATTATGAATATTGGCATCACGATATTCAGTGGCACGCTTGAGGAGAGAATCCTGTATCTCGTTCAGCAACCCACTAACAGTCGAGTCAAGATGCGATTGTGAAACAAATGATTTACCTTCTTTGCCAGGTTTATCACGTCGAGCCAAAGCGACTGAATCTTTTTCTACATCTTTAGGACCGATTTCAATACGCACAGGAACACCACGCATTTCCCAATCGTTGAATTTGAAACCGCTACTAACATTATCTCTGTCATCCAACTTGACTCGAATCTTGGCAGATTTTAATTCCATAAAAATGCGATCAGCCACTTCCATTACTTTTGCTTTTCCATCATCATTTTTGAATATGGGAACAACCACAGCTTGAATAGGCGCAAGGCGCGGAGGCATGACCATTCCTTGATCATCACCATGCACCATAATCATCGCACCAATGATACGAGATGAAATTGCCCAAGAAGTTGTTTCACAATATTGCAATGCGTTCTCTTTGTTGAGAAATTGGATATCAAATGCTTTTGCAAAATTTGTGCTGAAATAATGTGACGTACCAGATTGCAACGCACGTTTATCCCACATCATCGCTTCAATAGATGTTGTAGTGTGTGCACCAGCAAATCGTTCGGTTTCACTTTTTGTACCTTTGATAACAGGAATGGCGGCTTCTTCTAAACAAAAGCGTTCGTAAATATCAAGGATGCGAACCATTTCTTCTTTGGCTTCATCAGCACTTGCATGTGCGGTGTGACCTTCATGCCAATAAAATTCTGCTGTGCGTAAAAATAATTTTGTACGCAATTCCCAACGAAGTACAGAGCCCCATTGCACAATTAAGATTGGCAAATCTCTCCAAGACTTAATCCATTTTGCATACATGTGACCAATAATCGTTTCAGACGTGGGGCGAACTGCTAATTTTTCCTCGAGTTCTTCACCGCCACCATGAGTCACAACTGCTAACTCAGGTGCGAACCCTTCGACATGGTCTTTTTCTTTTTCAAAGAAAGACATAGGAATCAAAGTTGGAAACGCCGCATTAACATGACCTGTTTCTTTAAATTCTCTATCAAGCCATGATGTAATATTTTCCCAAAGTGCCCAGCCATAAGGTTTCACCACCATACATCCACGCACTGGTGCATAATCTGCCATATCTGATTTAATCACTAATTGGTTGTACCATTCTGCAAAATCTTCTGTTCGTGTGGGTAATTTCTCGTCTGCCATTTCTAATTCTCCAATCTCAAATTCTCTTCTTCAATTACCAATACCAATTACTATTTACCAATTACTATTTACCAATTACCACTCACCACTATCCAACAACTTCACTGCCTCTTTCACATCATCCACAAAGTATAACAACTCTCGTTGCCGTAACGGCATATAACTTTCAAACGCATTGAAAAAAGAATCCAATGTGTTTTTCCAGCCATCTCCAATTAATATCAACTGCTTGCGCGGCAAAGATTCAATCACCATCAAATTCCACATCAATGAAATTTCTGTCAATGTGCCAGCACCGCCACTTAATGCTATTCCTGCATCGCACATGGTAATCAACGTATGCAAACGGTCAATCAATGTTTGTTTTCGTATTTCTTCCTTCACCCATTGATTCAATTTTGAACCACGCCAATTTTCAATATCAATACATGTCACGCCGATTACATGCCCACCCGCTTCGTGTGCGCCACGTGAAATCGCTTCCATTGTTCCCATATAACCGCCCGTAATCACAGCATGTCCTTTTTGTGCAAGCAAAGAACCAAGCAAGCGCGCTTCTTCGTATGCTTTTGTTCCTTCCGTTGGTTGTGCGCCACCAAAAATTGTGATGTTCATAAAAATCCTAACCGTCCCGCAGGTTTCATAAAAATTATTTTGCTTTCAATTCAACCTGCGGGACGTTTATAAAATGAAAACGGCTCGCCAAGTCTGGGAGCCGTTTGACCACACGAAAACAAACCTAACCAGACGTAGATTTACAAATTCGCGGGGATGGGTTTGGGATTAATTTCATTCATTGGATTATAAGGGTAAAATTGATTTTATGCAAAAGGACTTGCAACGCCTCTTACATGACCTCAACTTGATTCTGCCACCTGTGCAGAATCTCATCTCAAACATTGCCTCGCTAGCGACAGAGATGAATATTCCATGTTATCTCGTCGGCGGTGTTGTGCGAGATTTATTGCTTAATCTTCCAACACATGATAGCGACATTGACTTCGTCTTTGAAGGCGATGCAATTAAATTTGGAGAGACTTTAGTCAAAAAGTATGGTGGCAAACTTACACATCACTACAAATTTCATACAGCCATCTGGCACTTACCAGAATCTTTTGACCTGCGACTTTCGACTTTAGACTTAATAACCGCTCGAAAAGAATCTTACGAACATGCTGGTGCATTGCCAACAGTCACACCTTCAACTATAGAAGATGACTTACATCGTCGAGATTTTCCAATCAATGCTATGGCAATCCGCATGGATGGAACTCACTTTGGTGAACTGCTAGATGTATTAAATGGGGAAGCAGACCTTGAAAAGAAAGTCATCCGCGTTTTGCATAACAAATCATTTCTTAATGACCCAACTCGAATCTTTCGCGCAATTCGTTATGAAACAAGATATTCCTTCAACCTTGAACCTGCAACCTTAAACCTCATCAACCCCGAATCCTTATCTGTGCTTTCAAAATTAAGCGGAGAACGCATCCGCAATGAATTGGATTTGATATTAGACGAAGAAAAAGCCAGCGAAATTATTTTGCGTGTAGCCAAATTAGGCTTACTAAATTGCATTCATAAAAGTATCCCAGAATTCAAAGAGGATTATTCAGATTTTCTCGATATGGATTCTCGCCTCGACATTCCCGCCGACAGACGCACAATGGGGTACATGTTGTGGTTTATGGATTTATCTGAAGAAGAAATTTTTTCAATTGCTAATCGCTTAGACTTTTCAAATGAACTCACTTTAGCAGTCTGGTCAGCCGCGCAATTGAAGTGGAGTCTGCAACATTTAGCAGAATCCAAGCCCAGCGTGTGGACGTATGCCCTAGAAAAATTACCATTGCTTTCCATTTATGCAGTCTACTTAATCTCACGTGAAAACTCGTTGTTGAGTTATATTTCCATTTGGAGGCACGTCAAATCCCAAACCACAGGTGATGACCTAAAATCACGCGGTCTCACACCAGGACCAAGATATAAAGAAATATTATCTGCTCTTCGTACCGCTTGGCTCGATGGTGTGTTAACATCTAAAACTGAAGAAGAAGAAATGTTGAAGAAACTAATTTCCGAAAATCAATAACCCGCCTTTTCTCATAGGAACAAATCCATGCCTGCGGCGAAAAATGTAAACATCAATGTAGAAGGAAATTTCAGCGGCAATATTATTATTGGCGATAATAACATTGTGTATGGCAATCAAAACGGGGCAATTGTTAATAAAGTAAAACAAAAATTTACATTCGAATCACGCGCTCGCCCAATCAACTTGCGCCCACGCGCATTTTCAAATCTATTAAGTCGAACGGCTGAAATCGAAAACATAAAAAATGCACTTACCAATTCTATGCCAATCACTTTGTTTGGTGAAAATGGAATTGGAAAAACTTCTTTACTGCGTTATGTTTCACATCTCACTGAAACCAAAAAATTTAATGATGGTGTTATTTATCTCATTGCTAATGGTGAAGAACGTGGTGATTTGCTTCAACTAATTTTTGATTCGTTTTATACCAGCAATCAAAATCAAAAACCAACCGATGCGCAATTGCGCGAAGACCTCAAAAATATTCAAGCCCTCATTATTTTGGATGACCTCACACTTAAACGAGAAGATACAGCATTTCTTTTAGATGCCGTTCCCAATAGCACATTTATTTTTGCATCCACCGAGCGAAGTTTATGGGGTGAAGGTCAGCCAATTGGTTTGGATGGTTTGCCTGAAAATGAAGCCCTGCAATTGTTTGAACGTGAGTTAGGTCGTGCTATTAAAGATGATGAAAAAGAATCTGCCGCGCAGATTTGTAAGATACTTCTTTATCATCCCCTGCGGATATTACAAACCGCCTCAATGATTCGGGAAGATGGACTCAGCATCCCTCAAGCATTTGCTATGCTGACGAAGACTCGCACCCAATCACCCGTTTTAGAAGCGACGTTAAACAAAACAAACGAAACACAGAAAAAAATATTGAGTCTATTAGCAGTAGCAGGTGGTTTTGCATTGACTCGCGAACATCTGCAAAAATTAGCAAGCTCATTAAATTTTGATGCGGACATGAATCCATTGTTGGCGCAAGGATTTGTCTCCGCGAATGGAGCAAGTTTCAGCCTAAGTGCCGAAGCGGTTGCGTCTTTAGTCCGCATGTGGGATTTATCAGGTTGGGAAGATGCTTTGATTGGTCATTTATCAAATTGGTTGCAAACTGCACCACAAGATATGTTAGTTGACAAAATGGCAAGTACGTTATTTTATTTAATTCAACGTGCAGGTGAAAAGAAGCAATGGAAAAATGTTGTAACGATTGGTCGTAAACTTGAACAAATTTATGCGCTAAAAAAGAAATGGGAAGGCTGGCTCAAAATTTTGAATTTATTGCGTATGGCGGCAAGCGCATTGAAAGATAAATTTTTGGAAGGCTGGGTTACACATCAACTGGGAAGCCGTGCCATGTGTATGGGGTCGAAAGTGCAAGCAAGTGAATTACTGAATCAGGCTTTGAATATTCGTAAAGCGATTGGTGATAAACCTGGTTTGCAAGTAACACAACATAATTTAGATGTGTTGGCAAATTTGCCTGTGCCGAATATGTCGCCAACGAGTTCTTCGACTGCCAAGCCAACTAATTCCTTTGTGAAAATTCTAATATTTGGTGGAATTACAGGAACTTTGTTATTGGTTTTTATAGGTGGATTGTTTTTAATTCCATTTGTGTTTACTCCATCATCAACCAGTACGCCTATTCCATCTTCAACACCAATGTTTACAAAGATTCCGCCTACTGCTACCAAAAGAATTACGGCAACTGCGATTCCGCCTACTAAAAGACCTACACAAACTGCTACACCAAAACCAGTTCTGTTATATGATTTTATTCGTTCGGCACCTGATGCTTATTGGGAACAAAGATATTCTGATGATGGGGTAGAAGAATCAAGACAGATTGAGTTTTTTACTACTCCTTACCCATACAATAAAGAATTATATGTTGGTGAGTATGATGTTGCTTTTGCAGGTTGGCAAACGAGTGTTGTAATTGAGGATGGTAGTAGAGCGACACGTGCTGTTGCGGTTTTTCCTTATTCTGGATTTTACTCATTTGGGAGGGTATTAGGTTATTACGATTTGACATTTATGACTATACAACGAGGAGATGTTTTTCGAGTTCGTGCAGGTTATGAGGGTAAGTTATCTTATGAAGTGTTTGACCCACCTGCTGACGGAGTACTATTTCAAATTATTTTTTTTGAGACAAGCCTTGCTGAGGGTATTCTTGTTGAAGAGTGGTTTGAATTTGATGACGGACAAACTTATTCTTTGGATATATCGTTAGATAGTTTAGCAGGTAAACGTGGTTATATGGTACTAGTTGTTGATTCTATTGGAAATACCACAGGCGATTTTTCGCTTTGGATTAGGGCTGAAATTTGGGGCGTTCTACGATAACGTCTTAGACAAAAAGATGGTTGAGGTGCAGTAACCAACTTGATAATCAGGTATGAGGCGCATGTTAATCTCTTTTTAATCCTGTACTAAGTTGGTATCCTCTTTTATAATACTTATCCATGACGGAAAATGAGCGATTACCTTATCGTTTACGAGAGCCATTCCTTGCAAAAACGGAATTGGCTCTTTTTCGTTTGTTGACGGAAATGATGGGGAACCGTTATGTAATTTCACCCAAAGTGGCTTTGAGTGATGTGTTTTATATTGTGCGCCCCAATGAGAATGTGCATTTTTTTAATAAAATTTTCCGTAAGCATGTAGATTTTTTGCTGTGTGATTTGAAAACAATGAAGCCGTCGTTTGGGGTGGAGATGGTGAAACCGATTGCGAAAAACGGCGCACGTGAAGCAGATAAATTTATGGAAGAGTTGTTTGTGGATGCGGGTATTCCGTTGGTACATATTCCAACGAGTGAAAGGTATGACTCTGCGGATGTGATTTCTTTATTTCAAATTGCTGTGACAAAAGTAGGCAAGACCACACCGCTTCATCTTGTGCGTACAAATGATAATGTGCCTCAATGCCCAATTTGTGGGAAGATGATGGTTTTGCGAATCAATCGGAATGGTTCTCATTCGGGGAAAACTTATTATGGTTGTATTGATAGTCCGCGTTGCAGAGGTGTGGTGGCGATAGGTTAGATTGCGAGTAATTGATAGTCCCTCAGAGTATAATTAACCTCATGAACCCGTTGGCTGACATGCACAGTCAGAGCCGCTTGTTTCGCGGGTATATTTACATATCTGGTCAAAGAGTTTCCTTTGACCAGATTTTGTGTTAATACATAAAAATTACGAAATTAGAGGAGTATTTATGACCAATTCACAAACTTTTGTATCCCCTTCGCATTCTATTGCTCAAGCCCGCAAGGCAGATTATGACCTTGCTAAAATTGGTATTTCAAGTGTGAAAAATGCGTACTGGAACTTGACCACTGAGTCCCTTACGGAAGAGTCAATTTATCGTCATGAAGGTAACATCGCTTCCGATGGTCCGTTGGTTGCTCATACTGGCAAACATACAGGTCGCAGTGCAAATGATAAATTTATCGTCAAGCATGTTGATTCTGAAAATAATATTTGGTGGGGACAATACAACAAACCATTTGATGAAGAAAAGTTCGATGCCATCTACAAAAAGATGACTGAGTTTATAAAGGATAAAGAAGTATTTGTTCAAGACGTATATGCTGGTGCAGATGAAAAATATCGTTTGCCAGTTCGTTTTGTAACTGAATATGCTTGGCATGCGCACTTTATTCGGAATATGTTTTTATTGCCACAATCTTTAGAAGAGCATAAAAAATTTGTGCCTGAATTTACAGTTGTGGATATTCCATCATTCAAAGCCTCGCCTGATGCTGATGGCACACGTAGTGAGACATTTATTCTTCTATCGTTTGAAAAGAAACTTGTGATTATCGGCAACACGCAATATGCTGGTGAAATGAAAAAATCAATTTTCACGGTGTTGAATTATCTTCTTCCGCTTCAAGGCGTGATGCCCATGCATTGTTCTGCAAATGTGAATCCAAATGATAAAGATGATGTCGCTTTGTTTTTTGGATTAAGCGGAACAGGCAAAACTACACTTTCAGCAGACCATTCTCGCCGCCTCATCGGTGACGATGAACATGGGTGGAGCGCGGATGGAGTTTTCAACTTTGAAGGTGGTTGTTATGCCAAGGTGATTGGGCTATCAGCATCGGCTGAGCCGCAAATATTTGCCGCCACACATCGCTTCGGCACGATTCTTGAAAACGTTCCTTATGATAAAGTGACACGTCGCATTGATTTGATTGATGAATCAATTACTGAAAATACACGTGCATCGTATCCATTGGAATTTATTGATAATGCTGTCCCTGAAAAATATGCAGGACATCCGAAAAATATTATTTTTCTTACAAGTGATGCCACTGGTGTGATGCCACCCATTGCCAGATTAAGTCTTAATCAAGCTTTGTATCATTTTATCTCTGGTTATACATCTAAACTTGCTGGTACAGAAGCCGGTTTAGGCAAAGAACCACAAGCCACATTCAGTGCCTGTTTCGGCGGACCATTTATGGTGCATCATCCATCTAAATATGCTCAATTGCTCAAGAAAAAGATTGAGGAACATGGAGTCACTTGTTGGCTTGTCAACACAGGTTGGGTTGGTGGTGCCTACGGAGTTGGTAAACGTATTTCAATAAAGCATACTCGTGCATTATTAAATGCCGCCTTGCATGGCGAACTTAACAAAGTGAAATTTAAAGTAGATCCCATCTTCGGTTATGAAGTGCCGACCTCATGCCCCGATGTTCCAGCCGAAGTTTTAGACCCAGCTTCTTCGTGGGCGGATAAATCTGCTTATGAAAAAGGCTACAAAGAACTTGCCAAACGCTTTGTAGATAATTTTGCCAAGTTTGCCGATGGTACACCGAAAGAGATTATTGATGCGGGACCAAAGATATAAAATAAAAATTGGGACGCAGATAAACGCTGAAAACGCTGATTTTTTTAATTCTTGCTCACGTTCATCTGCGCTTGTCAGCGTCCCTAACAAATTTTGGTTAATGTTTTAGCCAGAAAAAAATTCTCTGAAACAAAAACCAACTATAAATAAAAAAAGAAGCGGTGCTCTTAATCAAAAAAAGACTTGATAATGTATCAAGTCTCTTTTTACGCATTACGAATTACGCATTACTCACCCAGCATTACTCGCCACAACAAATTTTTGACTCTTCGCCAAACGCATGGCTTTTTCAAATGCTTTTTGTTCGGCTTTCATTACATCAATTTTTCTTTGCACATGCGGAGCAAAAAAACCTGCATAGCGTTTTTGCAATTCTGGTCTTTGCCAATCAGTGCCACCAACTTTGCCACGGCAGGTGGATGCACCACACAAACAATCAAAGGCATCGTAATCCATCGTATCGCTCATGGCGTAATCAAAACAAACTTCTTCGCCGATTTTGATATCGCGCATGGCAACCAGCCCAATCTGACCCGAAAGACCCGCATTCGGATTGCACGAGTGATTTACATAATCGCCTTCGCTAATCGGGCGTGGCACCAAGAAGTGTCTATCTTCTACTTGAATGCACAACATCTTTTCACGTTCAGGCAAATGAATAAAATCTTCCCACTCATACACAACTCCGCCGAAAACTGCAATCAATTCACCTTTCTTAATCGGTTCAATTGCAAAAATACTGTTTCCGCTTTTATCGGCTTTCAGGCGGCCCTCTAACTTAGAGGAAAGATAGGAACTTGGTTGCTCGGACATTCATAAAACTTCCTTTCGATTTTTGGATTAAAAATAAACAACGCCTCCCGCGGTGGACGAGCCGCGAAAAACGCCATTGATGTGTGAATGATACATTAAATATTTTGCATGTAAAGGTTTTTTATGCGCAGGTTTTCCCTCAAAACATAACAAATAGTTATAAAAAAATCCTCTGCAAGTTAAAAAAATTATATTTGTGGATGTAGAGTACAAAATCGTTATAGAGATATTTTTTCGCCTCTTTCCTAAGTGGAAACTTGATTCTGAATATTCAGCAATTTCTAATTTTCAATCAATCCACCTCGCGCCCCAATCAGGTTCGGGGTGATTGGTCAACTGCACTTGATTCGTCCCATCTGCTCGCATGATGTATAAATCGGCTTGGTCATCGTTTCTCAATGAGTTGAAGACAATATAATTCCCGTCTGGTGAATAAGATGCACTAGCATTGTTCCCGCCGTTCGTGAGTTGTGTGAAATCTCCTGTTTCTGCATCAATTCTAAAAATGTCTTTATTCCCAAATGGGCCTGCATGGATTAATAAACTTCTGCTATCTAGTGACCAATCCACACTGCCGCCGATGCCTAACAAACCTTGTGATACTTTAAGATGATTTCTACCATTCACATCCATTGTGTAAATTTCATATTCTTGCGGAACTCCCATAGATATTGCATAAGCAATCTTTTCTCCATTTGGAGACCATGCCACCGCCACAATATCCCTTGCGCCTGTGTAAATGAGGCGTGGGTTTAATCCATCGGCATTGATCATCCAAATGGCAGTGGGGTTATCGCCGACTTTGTTGGCAAAAACAATCTGCCTGCCGTCGGGGGAGTAGTCTGGTGAAATCACATTGCCGATGTTATTTGTAATTGGAATAATTTCTCTTTGGCTAAAGACGAGTAGAAAAAAATCAAAGGGACCATTACGGTTAGAAGCAAATAATAGTGAACTTCCATCGGGCGTAAATATTGGATAATAGTTACTCGCTTCCATGTCTGTAACTTGCGTGTAGCCACTCCCATCTCTATTAACTATACAAACTTGATTGTAATCTCCACGAGTACAAGTAAAAGCAATTTGCCCGCCAAATTCTTTTGTGGGTCTAGGTTCGGATGTGTTTGTTGGTGGCGGAGTGATATTGGGTACAAATGGTGTAATTGTTGGTAAGGTTGAAACTGCTGGTTCAACAGGGCGAATGAAAAAGAATAGGGCAAAAATTCCTGCAAATAAAAACAAAAAGAAGACAGGCATGACACGTACATTGCTTTTCTTTTTTGGTATGGGTGATGAAATATTTGCTAATCTATCTTCTAGCGGAATTGTGTCACTGCTGGCTTTGGGTGGGGGAAGAAACTTCCACGAGTGCAGAACTGTTGAGGTAACCGGAGCATGTATCCCCGAAGCGAGAGACGGAATTTTATCTAGTGGAATTTGTAGAGAAAGCGTGAGTGATGAAAGTAATTCGGTCGTGTTTTTCAGGCGGTCATCTGGATTTTTTCGCAATGCCCACAAAAGCATCCGCGAGAAATTATCAGGAATATTTTTGTTAAGTGAGATGGGTGCTGGCGGATTTGTTTCAAGATGCGTTTTGCGAATGGCATCATGTGATTTTGGTGCTTGCTTGCCGTTTATCCATTTATTTGTGATGAGTTGATACAAAAGAATCGCGAGAGAATATACGTCGGAGGCAGGGCTGGGATTTTGTTCTTTGAGTTCTTCAGGGGATGTATAAAGTGGTGCGTGTTTGTTTAACTTGCGGCTGGCTTTTTGATTGAGTGGAGTTGCATTGGCGATACCACTTAACTTGATTTCGCCTTTTTGATTGATGCGGATGAGTTCAGGTGATATATTGAGATGCAAGAAGTTTTGCTTGTGAAGTGCTTCTAATGCGTTGCATAAAGACTTTGTGTAAATAATAACTTCTTCTGCGTTGAGTAATATCTCTTGCTTAAAAATATCGTTGAGTGAAGGTCCGTCTATCCATTCTTCGAGCAAGAAGGCAAGAGTTGGGGTTTGATATAAACCTAAATATTTTGCTAGGTTCGGATGATTGATATTTTGTAAAGTTCTGGATTTGTTCTCAGTCTCTTTGATGGTTTCGGGGTCATCTGAAATTTCTTTAGGGAGTAATGTAAGTGCAAAAGATTTATTGCTTCGTTCGTCTGTGACGCGATAGAGTTCTCCCAACGGTGTGGATGCGATGAATTCTTCAACACGATATTGATTGAGGAGTGTTTTGCCTAAAATTAATGATGACATAAGTAGGTCACGCTTTTAGCGTGACAGTGACAGTCACGTTACAAACGTGACCTACATAGTTTACAACGCCCAAGCGAGCATGAGACCAAAGATGGCGATGATTAATCCGACATGCAGGAAGATGTTGCTAAAGGCTAACATGCTGAGTGGGAATGCAAATTGAATGGCTAAATTGACGATGATAAATAATATCCCAATGATAGGAAGTAAGCCTTTGCGATGGGCAAGATATTCTGAAAGTTTATCTAGTAGTTTTGACATGATGATTCTCCATATAATTATGTCGTTGCGAGGAGGGTGCTTTTCCCGACGAAGCAACCTTCTGATTGTGTTGGGGATTGCTTCGTCTTTATGGTCTCGATACGCCCTTCGCAAAAACCCATTTCGACAGGCTCAATGCGGCGGCTTAGGGCTACTCTCGACCAACAGGCTCGCAATGACATGAAAATTTACACTTCTTCTAAATCTTCTTCTACTTCAATAGGCACATGACCATTGGATTTTACTTGCCAGGTTGAATACTGCGCTACCAAACGACCGGGGATGCGTCCCTGCATGACCACGCCACCACGTCCGTGTTCGATGCGTTCGACTTGTCCTAACTCATGGAAGAGTGAAATCAACGCGCCTTCTTTATAAGGCAAGCGCACGTGTATCGAAGTGTAGGCTTCAAATAATTCTTCTTGTACAAGGTGAAGTAAATCTGGGATGCCCGTGCCTTTGGCGGCTGAAATCGCTACAGACTTTTCAAAGTCTTGTAAGATGCGCTTTGCATTTTCAGGGTCTTTGAGTCGGTCTGCTTTGTTGAGCGCGGTAATCATTGGGATGTGACTCGCGCCGATTTCTTCGAGCGTCTCTTGCACCGCTTCAAACTGACCTAAAGCATTGGGATGTGAAATGTCTACCACGTGCAAGAGTAAATCTGCTTCGGCAATTTCTTCTAGCGTGGCATGAAAGGCGGCGATTAAGGTTGTGGGCAACTTCTGAATAAAACCTACTGTATCTGTAAACAAGGCTACGTTATCAGCGGGTAATTGCACGCGCCGAGTGGTTGGGTCTAAGGTTGCGAAGAGCTGGTCTGCGGCATACACATCGGACTTGGATAAGCGATTCAATAAAGTTGATTTACCTGCGTTGGTATAACCGACCAATGCTACTGTAGGAATACGGGCGCGTTTACGTTGAGCGCGATGACGAAAACGATAGGCTTCTACTTTATCAAGTTCTTTTTTGATGTGTGCAATCCGTTTGCGAATATCGCGGCGGTCAACTTCAAGCTGAGTTTCACCCGGACCACGCAAGCCGACACCACCAGTTGAGCCAGCCCGTCCGCCACCACCGCCTGCCTGACGTTCGAGATGCGTCCATGCACGTGTGAGGCGTGGCAGGTTATATTCATATTGCGCTAACTCTACCTGTAACATACCTTCTTTGGTATGAGCATGTTGAGCGAAGATATCGAGAATTAATGCGGTTCTATCTATCACGCGGATATTTTTGCCGAGTGCTTTTTCCAATTCGCGTTGGTGACGTGGCAAGAGTTCATCATCGAAGATGACAACTTCTGCTAAGGTCTCTTCAGCGAGGGCGAGTAACTCTTGAACTTTACCGGGACCGATATAGGTTTCAACGTGTGGGTGACTGAGTTTTTGGGTAAGTTCGCCCACTACATCTACACCGGCAGTATCGGCGAGTAAAGCCAGTTCTGTCAGTGAATCTTCAAGTGATAAATGTTTTTGCTGATTGTGAATATCAACGCCGACGAGAAAAGCACGTTCACGCGGAGGGGTTGTCGGTTGAGGGATTTTCTTTGCCACTAGTTTCCGTTTCTAAATATTTTTTACCACAAAGTGTCACGAAGGTTCACAAAGGTTTTAACCTTCGGATTCCTTTGTCTCCTTCGTAGTTGATGAATCATTATTCCCAAAGAACTTTAACATGATTGGGTCTGTCGGCTCGGTGCGTGTGGGCAACAAGACATGAAATGTAGAACCCGGTAATTTTACTTCGTCATAGCCTTCTGATTCTACCCAAATGGTGCCGCCATGCGCTTCAATGATACCTTTTGAGATAGATAGCCCAAGCCCAGGTCCACCACCTTTGAATTTAGTCTTGCCACTGGAGTGTAAGTCTGTTCTGCCCAATTGACCAAACTTATCAAAAACCAAACCTTGATTTTCAGTTGAGATGCCGATGCCTGTATCGGTGAATGTGATTTCAACAAAGCCTGGCAATAAACGCCCATCAATGGTGATGATGCCATTATCTGGCGTGAACTTGACCGCATTGGATACGATATTATATAACGCCTGATGCAAGCGTGATGAGTCACCATATATCATCAAATTACTACCTTCAAACTCTTTGATGATGAGAGTCTGCTTGCGTTCTTCCATAATCTTATGAAACTCATGTTGCAGTAAACCTAACAAGGAGTTGATGAAGATAGGCTGATTATTCAAAGTCAGCAAATTATTATCAATTAGGGACACGTCTATCATATCGTCAATGATTTGGCGCAGGCGTAGAATGCCGGTGTTGACACCACCGAGATAATTCTTCATTTGTAATTGCTCATCGTCTTGGACTAAATCGGTCATCATAGACGAGTAGCCTTCAATTAACGTAAGCGGTGTTTTGAGTTCATGTGCGGCGACAGAGATAAACTTAGATTTGTTTTGGTCTAGTTGTTGTAATTTATCTTGCGTCTTGCCTAACTCGGTCGAGATGTGTGCGACGCGCGTTTCCATCTCATAACGAATGACGACGCTGAGGCTGTGTGTGAGGATGGGAATAATTGCACCGAGCAATTCGAGTGACTCTTTTTGCTTTAGTTTCTCACGCGCAATCTCAATCACTAAAGCAATCATGCGATTAATGACAAATGAGACGTAGTAATCGGCTTGCTCTAGATTCGTTTCAGTTGGAGCGTGACCCCAATCGTACAGAATAGAATCTAGCCAGGCAGTATCGCCTGTGATGATGGTTTGTTCGAGAAGGTCACAAAAGCGTTCGAGTTCTTGTGTGAACCCAGCGCGAACACCTTCGCCGCTCGCTAATTCGCGCGAGATACGCTCGACCCATAGACCTCGAATTTTGTGCAGTGATGCTTGGACAGCCATTCGTTTAAGTGTACGCCTAGTTGTTAGATTTGAAAATACCTAATACACTGTCGTTGCGAGGAAGGTTGTGTAACAACCTGACGAAGCAATCTCCTTATTATTATGGGATTGCTTCGCCACTGGTTTCGATACGGACTTCGTCCTACTCAACCAGCATGGCTCGCAATGACATACTACTCACTGATTACTGTTCTCTGTTCTCTTCACCACCCAATGCCAAAGTGTATCGCCGACTGCGAGCAGGCTTTCGGCGGAGACTTTATCGGGGGTGTCTGAGATGGTATGCCAATATGGATAATCAAAGTCAATAATATTAATGGCAGGAATACCTTTTTCTAAAAACGGTGTGTGGTCGTCTAAGATGCTGTATTTTTCGGTGTTGATGAAGACGCTGCCATAACCTAACTCACTGGCTGTGTTCCAAATCTCAGCACGCAAGGCTTTATCTGAATTGATTTCGAGATGAATGTTCAAGTCAATATCGCCAATCATATCTACAATCACAACGGCTTGCGGGTTCACTTCTATCTCTTCTACAAAAGCGCGTGAGCCGAGTATCCAATCCCAGCCATCAATGCGTCCGTTGTCTTCGGCATCAAAGAAGACTAACCATGTTGGCGTAATATCTTGTGGTAAGGTGCGGGCGAGTTCAATTAATACTGCTACGCCAGAAGCCCCATCATTAGCACCTGGCACAGGCAGAGTGTGATTCTCTATATTGGGGTCATTATCTGCGAAGAAGCGTGTATCATAGTGTGCGCCTAAGATGATTTGCGGAGGCTCGTCATTTCTTTTAGCGATGATGTTGTAGATGGGGTGCCCTAACCGTTCGGTGTGATGGACTTCGACTACCCAACCTGCGGACTCTAACTCTGCACGCATCCATTCGCGGATTTGGACATGCCCAATTGACCCCGGACTTCTGCTTCCCATTTCGACCTGTGTCAGTACGTCTGTGTAGGCGCGCTGAGCGTTGAAGGTTGCTGAATCAGATTGACGGTTAAGAAATGAGGCGGTGTAGTAGAGTGTGACCAAGGTCAGTAGGGAGAAGATGATTGTTAAGTAGATGGTGACGTTGCGTTTGGTCATGTTTTGTACCATGTCATTGCGAGGACGCTTTTGTTCTTTGTCCGAAGCAATCTTCATGAATTAGGAGGTTGCTTCGTCGTGCTGAAGCACTCCTCGCAACGACATACTTGCGCGTTCTGCGTACATTTGTCCGCGTTCACGCTTGCCGATTTTTTTGTCAATATCAAGTGGCGGGAGGATACCGAAATTGGCTTTCATGGGTTGGAAGTCTTTGAGGTCGGCGTGGGTGACGTAATGGCAAAGCGCGCCGAGCATGGTATCTTGCGGCAGGGTAAGGAGGGGTCTGACTTGCAGTAAGTTGGCGGCGTTGATACCTGCTAATAAACCTGTGGCAATGTTACCCATGTATCCCTCTACGCCAGTGATTTGACCTGCGAAGAATAAATCGTCGCGGGTGATGTGTTGAAGCGTGGGGCGGAGTAACTTGGGTGAGGCGATGAAGGTGTTGCGGTGCATCTGACCATAACGCTCGAAATCGGCGTTCTCTAAGCCCGGTATCATGCGTAACACTTTTCTTTGCTCTGGGAATTTGAGGTTGGTTTGAAAGCCGACGATGTTATATAAACTGCCTGCTAAATTATCTTGCCTGAGTTGGGCTACGGCGTAAGGTCTTTTATTCGTCTTGGGGTCTTTTAGTCCAATAGGTCTCATGGGTCCAAATGCCAATGAGTCTTCTCCGCGCTCGGCGATGATTTCCACTGGTAAGCAACCTTCAAAGAACTGACCAGCCTTGACCCCAGAACGAATCGCGTCTTCAAAGGAACGCAGTTCGATGCGTTCGGCAGACTTTAGGGCATTCACAAAGTCATAATAACCTTCTTTTGTAAACGGGCAGTTGATGTAGTCGCCTTCGTCTTGGTCGCCTTTGTCGTAACGTGAGGCGCGGAAGGCAATCTCCATATTGATGGATTCAGCACGCACAATGGGGGCGATGGCATCGAAGAAGAAGAGATGTTCTTCGCCGCTTAACTGTGCAATTGATTTTGAAAGGCTGTCGGAAGTTAAAGGTCCGCTTGCAACGATAACAGGCGTGTTTGGAATTTCTTTTACTTCTTCTCGAATCACTTGAATGTTGGGATGATGATTTATTTTTTCGGTGACGAGTTTTGCAAAAGCTTCACGGTCTACTGCGAGTGCGGCACCTGCAGGTAAAGCAGTTGCTTCGGCACATTCTAGCAACATGGAGTTGAGCAGGCGCAGTTCGTTTTTGAGTACGCCTGAGGCTCTATCGGGCAGGTTTGAGCCGAGTGAGTTGGAGCAGACCAGTTCAGCAAGGTCGCCACTTAGGTGTGCGCCTGTGGGGTTGCTCGGACGCATTTCGTACAGTTTTACTTGGATGTTTCTTTGGGCGAGTTGCCATGCGGCTTCGCTACCTGCTAGCCCGCCGCCGATGATGGTGATTTGTTGAGTCATAGGTCAGGTATTTTACTTGATTAAGACTTAAAGCCATTCAATCTGCTGATTTCCTTATTGATTGTATGAAGGGGAGTGGCGAACTATGCGTGTAAAAAATTTTCTTAGCCACAGAGCTCTCTGAGAGAAAAACCTCAAAATCTCTGTGGGTCAGCACTTAATTTATCCTGTCATGCACAAAGATAGCAAAAACATGCACAGGCTTGTTTCCAAAGTTAGGATGTTTCACAATCTTCGGCAACCAACCACGATAACGCACAATCATTTCGCGTGGTTTCTCTCCCCTTTTTGGGTATCCGCACACCAAACGAATCGTTTTGTATTTTCTATCAATCAAATGCTTATGCCAGTACGGAGTCTTGGGTCGAAATTCAAATTCTTGCTCACCCCGTTCAATTTGTTCAAAATATTCTCGTTTTAGGTGTAGTGTTAATTGAAAAGTCATGGTTAATTTCGCCTATTCTTTGTAAAGGTATTTTCAACAGCACTTGCAATTATAGAACAAATATTCTATAATTACAAGTATGGACGCATTAGATACTTTGGTAGAACTCTCCAGCCAAATGGAATTGGAACATGCAGAGGATAAAACCGTTGGTCGAGTAGGCGACGGGTCTCGATACGTTCCTTCGGAACTACTCGACCAGCGTCGCCGTACCGAGACCACTGAACCCACACATCCTTCTTGTTTCACACCAAAGGAAAAACGAGCCGCCTTCGCCCACCCTGCTCAACTTCCTAATGGAAAAAATATTGTTTTACTAAAAACGCTTTTATCGTCTGCATGTGAACGGGATTGTTATTACTGTCCGTTTCGGGCTGGTAGAGATTTTCGGCGGGCAACCTTCAAGCCAGACGAGTTCGCAAACTTATTCGGCAAAATGTATCAGCGTGGATTGGTTGAAGGTGTATTCCTCAGCTCGGGCATAGCAGGAGGCGGAGTCCGAACTCAAGATAAACTTTTAGATACAGCAGAAATCCTGCGTAAAAAACAAAACTTCCGCGGCTATCTTCATCTAAAACTCATGCCAGGTTCTGAAAAAGACCAAGTCTTTCGCGCCATGCAATTGGCTGATAGGCTTTCGGTCAATTTGGAAGCGCCCAATACCGAGCGACTTGCAAAACTTGCGCCGCATAAAATTTTTATCGAAGAGTTAATGCGCCCGCTTCGCTTCATTGAAGAAATTCGGCGCAACGAACCTGCTTATAAATTTTGGAATGGAAAATATCCATCGGCTGTCACTCAGTTTGTAGCAGGTGGTGCCGACGAAAGCGATTTGGAATTATTAACCACAACGCATTGGCTGATAAAAAATATTCGTTTGCAACGTGCATATTATTCTGCTTTTCATCCCATTCGTGATACGCCACTTGAAAATAAACCTGCCGTGAACCCAATGCGCGAACATCGTTTGTATCAAGCCTCGTTTTTATTGCGCGATTATGATTTTGATTTAGAAGATTTGCCTTTCACATCTGATGAAAACCTTCCGCTTCACGCTGACCCGAAACTTGCGTGGGCAAACCTCAACCTGATTCACTCCCCCATCGAAATCAACACGGCTGATAAACATCAACTCATCAAAATCCCAGGCATCGGACTCAAAGGCGCAGAAATTATTTTGAATGCCAGAAGAATGAATAAAATTAATTCATTATCTGCCTTGAAAAAACTTCACATCCTCGCCGACAAAGCCGCGCCGTTTATTTTATTAAATGGCAAGAAACCAACAACACAACTTACAATGTCATTCTAACTCACGTCATTGCGAGAAATAATGCGAAGCATTATGACGAAGCAATCTCCAACAGTTTTATTTTCAAAACATCATCTTTGATGATGTTTTTTTATTTAATTCATCAATCTTAAAATATTAAATATTATTCATTTAACTCTTGAAATTAAATTTATTATGGCTATACTATATAGAAATGATAAATAAGTTTATTTATCAAAGGAGAATTGATTATGACAACTATGGAAACACTTGCAATCAAAACTGAAAACAAATTCAGAACATTGATTACAAAACAAGCCTATAAAAAAGGTGAGGTGATTTGTGCTATGCCAAGTGAAAACATCACTGACAAACCAAATCGCTTTACGGTACAAATTGCAAGAGATAAACATACCCACGTCGGTAAACTTGCGGCATTGAATCATTCATGTAGCCCTAATGTGATTTTGGATACAGATAAAATGCAAGTGGTTGCTTGCAAAGATATTGAAAAAGGCGAAGACCTTTATTTCTTCTACCCTTCCACTGAATGGGAAATGGACGCACCGTTCATTTGCTTATGTGGCGCATCCAATTGTATCCACGTCGTTGCAGGCGCACGTTTTCTTCCACTATCTACACTAGAGAATCATTATCTCAATCCACACATCCGCGATTTGATGATTGAGTTGCTGAAGAATACAAAAAATCATTTGAAGAATTTGAAGGGATAACCTCAATTTAATTTTCATGTTTTGAACAAAATTGCCCCGTAAGGTTTATTAGTAAATTTGTAAACCTTACGGGGCATTGATTTATAATATCCACATCAAGGAGAATTAATGAATAAAGAAAACCAAGCAGTTATCTTAAGTGCCGCGCGCACACCAATTGGAAAATTTCAAGGCACGCTAAGCAGTGTCCCTGCAACAAAACTTGGGGCGATTGCTGTGCAAGAAGCAGTCAAACGCGCGGGCATAAATCCGCAAGATATTGAAGAAGTAATTATGGGCAATGTCGTTTCGGCGGGTTTGGGTCAGGCACCTGCACGTCAGGCTGAAATTTATGCGAATGTGCCTGCAACGGTCAGTGCAACGACCATCAATAAAGTTTGTGGATCAAGTTTGAAAGCGGCAATGATGGCATCTCAAGCAATTCGCGCGGGCGATGCGGATTTATTTATCGCTGGCGGATTTGAATCAATGAGTCGTGCGCCGTATTTGGTCAATGGTCGCATGGGCGAATTGAAATACGGTAACATGCAACTGACCGATGCTTTATTGAATGATGGTTTATGGGATCCGTTTGAAAATTGGGGAATGGGAAATGCCGCTGAATTTATTGGTGAAGAATATGAAGTGACTCGTCAGGCAATGGATGAGTTCGCGCTTCAATCTCATCTGAAAGCTGTTACTGCAACTGAAAAAGGATTCTTCGCTGACGAAATTGTGCCTGTCCAAATTATCAGCAAAAAAAATGTGACTGAAACAATAAACCAAGATGAAGGTCCGCGAAAAGATGCGAGTTTGGAATCATTATCCAAGTTGAAGCCTGCATTCAAATCCGATGGCAAAGTGACGGCTGGAAATTCATCTCCCATGAACGATGGCGCGGCAGCAGTTGTGATTTCATCCAGAAGTTATGCAGAAAAAAATAATCTCAAGCCAATTGCAAAAGTAATTGGTTATGCCCAAGCCGCAGTAGAGCCGAAATATTTATTTGCCGCACCCGCACAAGCGATTCCAAAATTGTTGAAGAAAATCAATTGGACATTGAAAGATGTGGACTTGATTGAATTGAACGAAGCCTTCGCCGCGCAAGTGTTAGCGGATGGATATGCATTAGCAGACCAAGGTTGGGATTGGAATAAAGTTAACGTAAACGGTGGCGCAATTGCATTGGGACATCCGCTGGGCGCAAGTGGCGCGCGCGTGTTGACAACATTGATTTATGCTTTGAAAAATCGTGGATTGAAAAAAGGAATCGCTTCGTTATGTTTAGGTGGTGGTGAAGCAGTAGCGATGGCGGTAGAAATTGAGTAATTGGTAAATGGTAATTGGAGACTGGAGATTAGAGATTGGTTGTTGGAGAATTAGAGAATTAGAGGATTGGAGAATTTGTGATGAACAAACAAGAACGCGACGAAAAGATTGAGTTATATGGCAATGGTTATGATTTGCTGATGCAAACATTGAAAGATGTTCCGCAAGAGATGTGGAAGTTTAAGCCTGAACCAAAAGAGTGGAGTGTGCATGAGATTCTCGTCCATCTCGCGGATTCAGAATCCAATGCGGCGTTGCGGGCAAGAAAATTAATCGTTGAGCCGGGTGGATTGTTAATGGGCTATGACCAAGATAAATGGGCAATCGAATTAAATTATCACGAACAAAGTTGGGAAGATGCGTTAGAAACTGTCAAGTTTGTTCGTAAAACCACTTATGAGTTATTGAAGAAACAACCTGACGAAGTTTTTCAAAACACAGTTAAACATCCTGAATACGATGAGCCTTATACTTTCGAGAAATGGATTAATATTTATTCGGGGCATATCCCTGGTCATATTGAGCAGATTAAGAATAATTATAAAATTTGGAAAGAGCAAAATCATTAAACACGAAGGACACAAAGTACACTAAGGTTTTTCCTTTGCCTGCACCGAGCCGCAGGCACGCGTGTGACCTTCGTGTACTTTGTGTTTGAAAAAGGATTTTTACATGACGATAAAACATATTTTTGTTGTTGGTGCAGGGACAATGGGTAACGGAATCGCTCAAGTGGCGGCGACTGCTGAATATCAAGTAACATGCATGGACGTGAATCCAGAGGCGTTGGAAAAAGCCAAAGCGGTGATTAATAAATCCACCGAAAAACTTTTGTCGAAGGGAACGATTAATCAAGAACAAAAATCTAGTGCAGACAATATCAAATATGCGTCATCCTATGACAGTGCAAACGAAGCGGATTTCATCATCGAAGCCGCGACTGAAAACCCAGAATTGAAATTCAAAATTTTCAAAGAGTTAGACCGAGCCGCACGCGAAGGTGTGATTTTAGCCAGTAATACATCATCCATATCCATTACAAAAATTGCATCACAAACCAAACGACCTGACAAAGTGATCGGGATGCATTTTATGAATCCAGTGCCATTGATGAAATTGGTGGAAGTTATCAAAGGACTCGCCACCAGCGAAGAGACTCTCAAAACCACGTTGGACTTATGCAAAGCGATGAATAAAGAAGCATGGGAAGCCAATGATTCGCCTGGCTTTATCTCCAACCGAATTTTATGCCCGATGATTAACGAAGCGATTTTTGCTTTGCAAGATGGAGTCGGCACTCCTGAAGCGATTGATGCGGTGATGAAGTTGGGCATGAATCATCCGATGGGTCCGCTAGCGTTGGCGGATTTAATCGGCTTGGATGTGGTCTTATTTATTATGGAAGTGTTACAACGCGATTTGGGTGAAGATAAATATCGCCCTGCCCCGTTGTTGCGGAAGATGGTGGATGCAGGGTATTTAGGTCACAAATCTGGAAAAGGCTTTTATAATTACCAATAACGGAGATTTAATGATAGTCACATTAAGAGAAAAAGCCACGAAAGGGCAATTAGACGAAATGCTAAAAGAATACGAAACGATGATAAAAATCGTCGTAGATATTCGTCAACAAGTTTTGTCTGGTGGTGGTGAAATGCACGCCGATTGTGAAGCCGAATTATTAGAAAACGGAAGTGAGCAAGATGACCTGTGGGGTGCAAATTGGTATCCTGCTGAACAAAGGATTGAATTTGAATCTCTGATTAATATTCGCCCGCGTCTTGGAAATCGTAGTATTTTGATACAAGATGAAAATCTGCGGAAACAAGTTGAAGAAGCTACTCGCAAGTTTTTAGGAGGTGTCTAAATGGTCAATAAAGAAAAACTATATCAAAGATTCATGCGCGACCCTTTAGACAGAAGGCTTGGCAACCTTGCTTCTACGCTTGGAAAAATTTCATCCAATGCACGCCATTCAGAAACACCTGATATTGTTTCAAATTTATTAGACGAGGCAAAACATTTCATCGAATGGACTGCGGCAGATGCAGAAAGTGAGATTGCAACTGAACTCGTGCAAACACAAAGGTTAATTACACTTTGGCAAAAAACGTGGTTAACTGCTTATAAAGATAAAACGCAAAGAATTTTGTTAGCAACACAAGCCAAAGAATGGTCTGATAGGGCTTTGCAAAATTCAGGGTTGATTTAGAAGAAGATGATGGGTGCAAAATATGTAGGAAGAAAGTTATCGGTAATCAGTAACCAGTTCGGTTATGCTATACTTTTGTTGTTAGCAAGGAGTAAATTATGACAATTGCAGAAATTGAAAAAGCAATCACTGAATTATCCAAACAAGATTTAATTCGTTTCAGCGAATGGTTTGATGAATATTACAATGAAATGTGGGATAAGCAAATTGAAGAAGACGTAAAATTAGGGAAGTTGGATGCTTTGCTCGCAGAAGTAGATGAAGGATACAAGCAGTTAAATAAACCAAAATTTGGAAGTGCAAAAGGTAAAATCAAATTTGCCATAGATTTCAATGCCCCCCTCACTGATTTTCACGAATAAACGAATGGCGACTCATATTCGTGCATTCGTGGATGGTTTTTCTAATCACTAAAAGCTAATTGCTAACAGCCAAAAGCTAAACACTCCCCGCATATCCGTCTGCTCTTGGATCGCTCCCGCCAATTAATACCTGATTTTCATCTCGTAAGATAACTTGTCCTCTTCCGAACAATGCTCTTTCAAATCCTTTAACTTCATAAACTGGATGTCCCATTTTCTTTAATTCATCCACAGTTGAACTAGGCATCCCTTCTTCAATCGCAACTTTACCGCCCGCTTCATCAACATCAATGCAAAACCTCGGCAAATCCAAAGCAGATTGTGGGTCAAGACTTGAATCCTTCAATGCAGATAAAACTTGCACATGACCTTGCGGTTGCATAAATCCGCCCATCACACCATACGATGCATATAAAGATTCTTCAAATTCATTATTTGAACCGCCAAGCTCGCTAAGGTCGCCAAGATTTTTTTGATCCTTTGCGTCCTTTGCGCTCTTCGCGGTGAGTCTCGTCACCATGGCGGGGATAATCGTATGATACGGACGTTTCTTCGGTGCCAACACATTCGGATGATTCGGGTCAAGGCTAAAGTTATGTCCGCGATTTTGCAAAGTAAATCCCCAACCCTTCGGCACAATGCCCGTGCCAAAGCCCATGTAATTGCTATTGATAAACGAACACGCATTTCCAAATCCATCCACCACACTCAAATACACCGTGCTCGATGAAGCCACAGGCGTGCCGCGTTTTTGGTCAACGGTTGCGCATTTCAAATTAATTAATTTTCGTCTTTCGTTTGCGTATGCTTTCGATAACAAGTCGTTCATCGGAATTTTCGCAAAGGCAAGGTCAGCCACATACCAACTCGCATCTGCAAATGCGAGTCGCATGGCTTCAATCATCAAGTGCATTTTTTCTGGCGATAACGAAGCCAACGAAGTCAAGTCAAAGCCTTCTAAAATATTCAACGCGATTAACGCCGTGATACCTTGTCCATTGGGCGGGCATTCATACACTTTCAATCCATGATAACTAACCGAAATCGGATTTTCCCAAGTGGAGACATGTTCTGCTAAATCAGCATGAGACATAACTCCACCCGCCTCTTTAATCACGTTGATAATTGATTCTGCTATTCGACCTTGATAAAACCCCTCAGCTTTTTTCTCGGCAATCAAACGAAATGTTTTTGCCAATCCTTTGTTATAAAAAATTTCACCTGCCTTCGGAGCACGACCATCAATCGTTAATTCAGTTCCATTCAACGCAGACCTTAATTGTCTCTCTGCGCCTCTTCCCCAAAAATAAGACGTGATTGGTGCAACAGGAAAACCTTCATCAGCAAGTCGAATCGCTGGAGATAAAATTTCTGTCAATGACAGTGAGCCATGCTTTTCGATTAGGTCACACCAACCTGCACATGCTCCAGGGACAGTAATTGTATGCGGATGATAGTAAGGCAATTCGTCAGCGAGTAAATTTTCTTTCTTTAGCAGGTCAAGTGTCAGCGCGGAAGGAGCGCGACCCGAACCGTTTAATGCAGTCACTTGTTTTGTCTTCGAGTCAAAATACAAAGCAAACATATCCCCACCAATTCCAGTAGACGTTGGTTCGGTCACATTCAACGCCGCTACACAAGCCACAGCTGCATCCGCCGCATTGCCACCTTTGGAAAGAATCTCAATGCCAGCCGCAGTTGCCAATGGCTGTGAGGTCGCCACAATTCCGCGCTTGCTATAAACCGATGAACGGTGTGAAGAAAAGTTTATTGTCATTTTTTATATCCTCGGTGGTTGAGTAGAGCGAGTGTTCTTCTCGCTCTACTCAACCACCAGTTATTGAAAGTATTTTTTTAACTTGGTGGTTTCGATATGCCTTCGGCTACCGCCTCAGGCTACTCAACCACCGAAATATTTGTTTACCCAAAGTATAATTCACTCAATGGCTGAATGCTTTGACTATGTAATCATCGGTTCTGGTTTCGGTGGCTCTGTGTCAGCCATGCGATTAACCGAAAAAGGTTATTCTGTTTTGGTTTTAGAAAAGGGGAAGCGATTTGAAGATAAAGATTTTGCAAAAACAAATTGGCAGTATTGGAAATATTTATGGATGCCTGCGATTCGGGCGCATGGCATTTTACAAATCAGCATTCTCAAAGGTGTGATGGTTTTGCACGGAGCAGGAGTCGGTGGTGGAAGTTTGGGATATGCCAATGTATTAGAAGTTCCAACGGATGAAACATTTGCCACACCTGCCTGGAATCAAAATATCAAATGGGGTGAATTGCTGAAGCTTCATTATGAAATAGCAAAGAAAATGCTCGGCGTTTCACGCAATCCAAAATTATGGACAGCGGATTTGATTCTCAAAAAAATGGCGGAAGAAGTGAACATGGGTCACACCTTCCGCGCAACGGATGTCGGATCATTTTTCGGCGAAGCAGGTGTCACTGTGCCCGATCCATTCTTTGGTGGAGAAGGTCCAGACCGAGCGGGATGCCAGCATTGCGGTGGATGTATGGTTGGTTGCAGACACAATGCCAAAAATACATTGCCAAAAAATTATTTATATTTTGCAGAAAAGAATGGGGCAGAGATTCGTTCTGAAGTTGAAGTAGTGGATGTAAAACCGTTGGTAGTTGATGGTTGGCAGTTGACAGTCAACCACCAACTACCAACTACCAACAATGCACGCTATGCAATCACTTATCAATCTTCAACTTCATTATTCAAGCAAACACAAACTGTCTATGCAAAGAATGTAATCTTCTCCGCGGGTGTGATGGGGACTATGAAATTACTTTTGAATTTACGAGATGTGAAGAAGTCACTGCCGAATGTGTCCCGAAGATTAGGCACGATGGTGAGAACCAACTCTGAAGGTCTGCTTGGAAGCGTGGCTCGTAAATCAGATATCAACTATTCGCAAGGAGTTGCAATATCATCTATCTATAATCACGATGAAATGACTCGCATTGAGCCTGTTCGTTACCCCGATGGTTCATCGTTGATGCGTTTCCTCGCTGCGCCATTGATTGAAACAAATGTCAGCATTCCAATTCGTATCTTGAAATTTTTATGGTGGGCATTGACTCACCCCATAGATTTTGCAAAAGCAATGTTCTTGTCAGGCTGGGCACACAATGTGACAATTTTATTGGTGATGCAACATGCAGATAACCGAATGCGATTCAAAATGGGTCGAAGTTTATTTACATTGTTTCGCAAAGGCTTGGTTGCAGACGAAGAGCCTGGCTATGAAATCAACGCGCAAGTGAAAGGCTCGCATGAAGTGACGCGCGAATTTGCAAAACGAGTGAATGGTGTGGCGTTGGGTTCGCTGGGAGAAAATTTATTGGGCTTGCCAACCACTGCTCACATTTTGGGCGGCGCGCCCATGGGGCAAAATGCTGATGAAGGTGTAATTGATGAAAACTTCCAAATTCACAATTATGAAGGTTTGTATATTATTGATGGTTCTGTGATGCCTGCAAATCCTGGAGTGAATCCGTCTTTGACCATTACTGCATTAGCAGAATTTGCAATGAGTAAAATAGAAAATAAAAAGTAGAAAGTGGTAATGATGAAAAAGATTGTATTAGAACACATCTCAAAAATAGTTTTTGACAAAAATAAGGATACAAGCCAGATGAACGAAAGCGAGGTAATTCTCAAGAAAACGATCATAACGAACAAGGATACGGCGATAGTTTTGCAGCCAAGCAA